>ERZ1740067.91-NODE-91-length-69620-cov-18.320564_pt1 | contig 69620 bp, 51 predicted proteins | sample MGYA00581736_ERZ1740067 | MGnify/ENA primary metagenome ERZ1740067 (study PRJEB43018, sample SAMN04849236) | marine metagenome | isolation source: floating plastic debris | place: Pacific Ocean | collected 2008-08-27 | study: EMG produced TPA metagenomics assembly... | reverse complement strand
TTAGAAGAAAACAGCTTTCTTCAGTATGTCTTAACTCACTCCGTCGCTGCTATATTGGCGCGGTGCCAACGCTCAGCAGCATATGGTCAACATCTTGACTTAGAACAGTCAGGATCGCTAAGGGGCACCATTCGTGCAGCGTTCGCGAAGCAAATAGTGCGGATTCAGCTTCATCACATGACTAAAACTGTTCTGTTTTTTATCGAACGACCATAAATAACTACCGTGATCGCCATCACGGAAACTCCCTATTACCCACACTGGGCAACGGGAGTGGGGACACCTTACGCTGGGTCTTTTGTCATTGTTGCGACTGATTAATCTCATTTTTATCGGTCACACGGATCATCGTTGGAACCCAAAAAATTAGAGATGCTGAATATGTCGATAAAGGTATGCACTTCGCTATGGCTCGATCCTCATATTCTCGAACTGAAGACCCCACTGGCCTTGCGTCCCACGAGCTGCGCGATCGCGCCAATGTGATGGAAATTCTGGTTGCTGAAGAGGTGGAACGTCAGCTAAGACGATGCCCTAATACCCTGTTGGACTACGTTAAAACCGTTGAAGTGGAAACCTACGCCCTGAACCGCCTACCGCCCCTATACGCTGCATCCCACGAGGGCTTGGAATATCAAAAGGAGCGTGCTCGAAGGGAATATGGTCAGAAAATTCAGACCACTGTCCGCCATGCCCTGGCTGCTATTCAGCAGGATCCCCTACGTCGCTCCACGCCGCTGATTAGCGAAGAAGATAAAGTTCACCATCAGCTCATCATTGAGCTTGCTGCTCGATTCCCCACCGCTGACGATTTGAAGCAGACGGGCTTGGACATTACTGATGGAGAAAATTCCCGGGTCCAAGCGGCTCACTTCCGCCGTTCCCACCGGGCTCGCAGCCTCAGCCATCAACGCTCCAAAAGCAGCACAACCTCAGAAACTTGCGCTGGAGGATGGGACTGGAACCATCGATACACTCTGTAATCTCAGTCCCCTACCAAAGGGACGTCAGTTCGATGGCACAAAATCAGCTCAAATCCGCTTCCCGCCTTATCAAGGGGGTAACGAGGGGGGGATCCTTTTACCCTACTCCCGTCACCAAGACTTTCCATTATTAGCTCAATCATTACACTATCAGCCCAAGCATCAAAGAATCACCCCAAACTCCCTTGGTAAGGGGGAAGGGGGGCTTTTCGTCGAACTGACGAAAAGGGGGCTTTACCTCACAGTTATTCTCGTTTTGAAGGGCGTCTGAATGGTATTTCAAGGGCGTTTCAAGGGCGATCGCCGGGTTTCTTTCCACCGTTGCTGAAGCTGTTCTACATCGGGCGCTTTTTCGCCGTAACGCCAGTTAACGTAAGCATGGGAAATTTGCCGTAATAAGTCCACCCGTCGCGATCGCCCTGGTGCGCCATGGGGCTCATTTGCGGCCCAGGCTTCGTAAGCTTGGGCATATTCCATCGGTGTTTGCCACGGCTGCTTGGGATAGTCTCGGGCAAGGGAAATTACGATTTGCCGATAGAGGGACTCCATAGGCGGCAGTTTTTTCAACGCCTGCTGCTGACTCCACTGTCGCCAAAATTTAACCAGGAACCAAATAATGGCGCCCAATACCACCAGGGAAATGGCACCGGCGATCGCCCCCAGCCAGCCCTGACTGAACCACCCCAGCAAAGTACCAATTACGTCAGTAATAAATGCGGAAATTGCCGCCACTAGCCCTTCCAATCCATTGCGCAACGGTGTCGGCAACCACCCGGCAATCCACGCCCAAAGCTGCTCCAGCGCGGAAAAGGTTTGGGATTCTTCCACCGACGGTGGCACTAGGGGATGACCGGGAATAGGGTCGAAGGCAAACCAGCCATATTCGGGAAAGTACACCTCGGTAACCGCATGGGCATCGGTGTTGTAAACCTCGTACAGCCCAGTAAATAAATTAAATCGACCGGGGGAGAAACCCACCGCAATGCGCGCCGGAATTCCTATGGAGCGCAACATCATCGCCAGCGCCGTGGGGAACTGGTCCGGCTGCCCCCCGTCCCGCTCAAATAAAAACGCCTCCACCAAGTCTTCGCCTTCCTTGAGGGGCTCTAACTCTGTTTGGATGCGATAGGTTTGCTTTAACGCCTGGGCTAAAAACAGGGTTTGTTCGTAAACGGACTCCCGCGGTGGATCCGCCTTGCCCAGTAGGCGCTCCGCCTCGGTCCGCAGACGACTCTCCACCCCCTCGGGCACGTCTAAATAGGTTTCACGGATGCGCTTGGGATAGCTTTGACCAGCCTGCTGAAGCCCCTTACGATCCCGGTAGGGCACCCGAGAAATAATCGAAAACGTTAGCCCTTCATCCAGCACCCGAGGCGATCGCAAGCCCCCCTCCGAGTCGAGCCCAATTTCCCCCGTGGGAAAATACACCTCACCGGGAGTCGCCATTGCCGGGATTAGGTTGGGCAGCGTCGACACCACTGTGTAGCTTTGGATAACTTCTTGGTATCCCCCTTCGGTCACCGGTCGAGGCAACAAAAAGCGATAGGACCAGGGGGGACGGGTAAAGTTAGCTAAATTATCCCGCCGGGAAATCTCCCAGCCTTCGCCGGTGTAGCGGTCAAAGCCTAGCACCCGCCAAAAACCCTTCGCCTGGGACCGCACCCGCAGCACTTCTTGGGGCACCAGCTCGCCACTTAAATTTTGATTGATGCGACTACTAAAGCCGTAGTAAAAGGTCTCGTCAATGCGATCGCCGTCGCCATCCCCGTCGCCGTTATTAATGCCTTGACCGTTTTCGTCATAGCCAGGATTTTCGATGTTTCCCGGACCCTCCCCGTCAAAATCCACCCCGGACAAATCGATGGGAGAGCTCACCGGCAAGGTGCGCACCTGAAAACCGGGAAAGCGCGGCATCACCAAAAACAGCCCTATTCCCAGCGCCCCCACCAGCGCCGTTAAAATCGCCAGCTTTTTAAAGGGCAGCATTTGACGAATTTGGAACGGCGATCGCCGAGGATTAACCCCCAGTCGCGATCGATAATCCAGCGCCAACATAGGCAGCGCCACCCCCAGAAACACCAGCAGCACTGGCGCAAACCATAGGGTCTGGCTTAAGGTTCCCGCCACCCCCACCAGGATTAGCCCAATCACCATGGAATAGCCCAGGTCCTTGCGCCGAGGCAGGTCAAAACTGTGGAGCACCTGTAAATGCACCAGCAAGGTGGCTAAGGTTAGTCGGGTATCCCCCAAACTTTCCAGCAGCCCCACAAAAAATATCCCCAGCGCCACCAGCATTCCCAAGGAAATGGCAAACTGGGTTCCCACGCTGCGCACCCGTCGCTGTCGCCAACTCCACAGCGCCCCCAAAATTCCCACCGGCACGGCCCACCAGCTTAGGCTTGTCCCCGCCGCCACGTCCGTTGCCACAATTCCCAGGCTAACGACGATTTGCACCAGCACCCGCAGGGCGATCGACTCTTCAGGAGTTGGCGATGGCAATTGGAGAAAAAAACTGCGGGCTCGGCGCAATGCAGAAACGGTCATGGCAAATCAGGAGTGACGGTCTCAAAAATCCACGGTTAGAAAAATCCCCCTTCAATAAGGGGGACTGTCTTTTCGTTTTCCTTTTAGGCGTTGGCGGTCACAAGCACTTCGCCCTGGAGCATACGCTGAGCCGCATCCAGCAAAGCCTCCTCCAAATAGGGCTTGGTAAAGTAACCTCGTGCTCCTAACTGCGTTGCCATTTGACGGTGTTTATCGGCGCCTCGCGAGGTTAGCATTGCCACCGGCAAGTGGCTCAGACTTTCCTCTTTCTGGAGCCGTGATAGGAATTCCAAGCCGTCCATTCGAGGCATTTCAATGTCGCAGAACACCAAGTCGCAGGGCAGTCCGGACCGCAGTTTTTCCCACGCCTCCTGACCATCGCGAGCCTGCTCCACCTGATAACCGGACTTTAGGAAGGTCATCTTCAGCAGCTCCCGTACCGTAATGGAGTCGTCCACAATGAGCACCATCGGCTCGGTCTTCTCCTTCACTGGCTCCACCAGAATGGGCTGATCATCATCGCCCCAGGTGCCGTTGGGATCCCGGCGAACCCGCCCGGCCGATAGGTCAATTAGCTCCAGTACGTCAGCGATGGGCATTACCTGACCATCACCCAACACAGTCATGCCAGCGATGCCGATGGGCTTGGGAATAGGACCTTCTGGCTGTTTAATCACAATCTCTTGCTCACCCAGCACCTGATCCACTTCAATCGCTACCACTTCCCCAGCGCTTCGCAGAATCACCATCGCCAGCGCATTCTCCTCCTGGGTTCCCCCGTAGAGAGAACTCCGGGTAAAGGGACGGTTATATTTCAACAGGTCCGACAGGGGATAAATCGGCAACAGGCGATCGCGCCAGGGAATACAGCGAATCTCCTGACTGTTCACCTGCACCTTATCCTGGGTGGTGGTGAACATATCTTCCACCCCGTCCATGGGGAAAGCGATCGCCGCATGGTCATTCAAACACTGCAGCGCCTTACAAATACTCAGATTTAGGGGCAGACGCAGGGTGAACGATGTTCCCCGACCGACCTTGGAATCGGTAACAATATTGCCCCGCAGTTCCTGGATATTTCGCCGCACCACATCCATCCCGACACCGCGCCCGGCAAAGTCGTCCGCCTGCTCCTTGGTGGTAAATCCAGGCTGGAACAGCAGTTCATACACTTCCTGATCCGTCAGCTTCTTCGCCTTATTCGTTGAAATTAGCCCCTTATCGATGGCCTTTTGCCGCACCCGCGACACATCAATCCCCGCACCGTCGTCGGAAACGGAAATAATCGTCTGGTTACCTTGATACAGGGCCTTAATAGTCAGCTCTCCGGTGGCAGACTTCTTGGCTTGCTCCCGCTCCTCCGGCGTTTCAATGCCGTGGGTAATGGCATTGTTCACCAGGTGAGTAATGGGATCGTAAAGTTGCTCAGCAATCAGCTTGTCGATCATGGTGTTCTTGCCGTCCACCACCAGCTCCACCTGCTTACCGCACTTGTCCGACACGTTACGTACCGCCCGATATAGCCGGTCTGCTGTCTGAGCGAAGGGTACCATGCGCGACTTGGTTAAGCCTTCCTGAATCTGAGTACTGACCTGGCGCAGGTTGCGCACTAGCTGATCTGCCTCTTCCACCACAAAGTCAATATCCGACGCTGACTCTCGCACACGCACAATCAGCTCAATAATTTCCTGGGACTGGGTGTGGAACGGCGTAAACCGGTCTAGCTCCAGCTCGCCCAACCCCATGCGATGATCCTCTCCCGGGTTCACCAACGCCCCCGCCGTATCGTCAATATTGCTGCCATAGGCTGCCACACTGTTGGCGTGGTGGGCCCCCATGCTCCCACTGTTGCGGCTGGCTAACAGCGAAAGCTCCAAGAGCGATCGCTCATACAAGTCCTGCATGCGCTGTCCCACGTCCCCCAGCTGCTGTACCCGCAACATCAGGTTCTCCAGTGACTGGCGCAAACGCTCCTGGCTTTGCTCCAAACTGTTCCGGCTGACCACCATCTCCCCCACCAGGTTGTTCAGGGTATCCAGGGTCTTCACCGGCACCTTAATGGTTTCCTCAAAGCGCCATTTCTTCGCATTTCTCACCGAGCCTGACGCCGCCGGGGCGATCACCCCGTCCGCTTTCGTGGCAGCTTCAGGAGGCAACCCCTTAGGCGATGACGTCACACCATCGCTTTGCACCGTCGACGGTTCCCCTTGCAGGAGTTCCTCTAGGTCATCAAAGGATGCTGCGCCACCGCCACCGGAGGACCCCGTTGGATCAGAGCCCCCTAGCAACCCGTCCAGCTCAGAGAATAAACCCTGACCAGACGCCCCGTCCGACGCCCCGTCACCCCCATCTAAAAACTGCTCCAAATCGGAAAAGCTGCCGGTGTCCGTTGCCCCCTCTCCCAGTCCCAACCCAGACGCCAGGGCATCGAGCTCGTCTAAGTCTCCCGAAGGAACACTGGTAGTTTGCTCCGCCCCGCCTAGATTTTCTAGCAATTCATCAAGCCCGCCGGCTATTTCCATATCGCCAGCGCCGTCCAGCCCTTCCAATCCCTCTAGATCTAGCCCGTCCAAACTTAAGCCACCGGATTCGTCTCCGCCGATTTCGCCGGTTTCCTCGCCGATAAACTCCGACCAATCATCTACGCCGCTAACTATCTCTCCTCCGAGCCCTTCCAGCCCCTCCAGACCTTCTAGCTCGGAGCCACCGGCTGTTGCATCACTGGCGACCCCTTCGGCGATTTCTCCGGCTTCCCCTAGGAGCCCTTCAAGATCACCGTCCAAATCATCGCTGTCCTCACCTCCCAATAGCACCACATCTACGGAGGCGTTACCCTGTCCCGCTGTGTCGGCACTAGAGTCCCCCTGCCAAGGATCCTCATCCCCATCGGGAAAATCATCCCCAAATAAATCTGCCAGCGCATCATCGGCCGCCGGGGACACCTCCCGTTGTCGTAAGCTGGCGCCGTTAATATCCTGCGCCACATTGGGATCGTCCAGCTCCGGCACCGCAATTTCTGCCAGCTCCTCTGACGGGGTCGCTGACTCGGGCTCCGCCGCCTCCAAATCCTCCAGACTCACGTCCTCAGCCAATAGGGCATCTAGATCCTCCATCTCTCCCAAGTCGTCGGCGATCGCCTCCCCGCCACCGCCGTCATCTTCCGTAAGCCACTGGTCTAGCTCGTCCAAATCCTCCATTCCCAGTGCCGCCAACCCCTCTGACGCTTCACCGCCCTCCGGCGCGGTCTCTCCTGCCGCCGCATCTAAAGCCCCCTCTGCGGTCAATGCCTCTAGGGGATCTTCACTCAATAGCTCCCCGCCATCATCACCAATACCCCACGCTTCGCCGTCTAAACCGTCCAAGCTGGGAATGCCTTCCAGCCCTTCACTGCTGTCTTGAATACCCGAAGTATCAAGCCACCCCTCCAAATCCGCCATAGAAGTGTCGTCGCCCAGGTCCGCGTCCTCACCTACCAGCAAATCATCGAGTTCCTCTTCTAGTCCCAGGGACGTGAGTTCCTCCTCACCGATGGGCTCATCAGCCCCGGCGGAGTCGCCTCCTGCCTCCCCGGGCACATCTGCCCCTGCATCATTAAGCCCCAACTCACCGAGCCCCAACGGATCCTCCGCTAGACCGTCATCCTCTGCAATACCGCTCAGTCCTTCTAATTCTGCGTCAAGCCCCCCATCGTCAGCGCCCTCTCCAAACAGGTCGCCTCCCAAATCATCATTGCCATCACTACCCACAAGCTCTGCGAGCTCATCCCCTGAGGACTCGCCGCCGAATAAATCCGCCATATCGTCCAGAGGATTCCCCTGCAAAGCCGCTGCTCCATCGGCAACCTCCGCCGGCTCTGCTTCCGCGCTGTCTACACTCAGCCCGTCCAAGTCCAAATTTAAGTCGTCGCCACCGCTTATGGTCCCTTCGTCACTGACATCTTCCGCTGTCTCCCCATCCTCCGGAGACAACTCAACGGAATCAAATAAAGCGCCTAAATCGCCTTCGTTTGCTTCACCGTTATCATCCACATCGCCAATGGCCAGCAAGTCATCAACGCTGGCATCGCTACCGGACTCTGCTGCAGAAGGCTTCACCGGAGGCGTTGCCTCGCCACCGTCGAAGCTTTGGAGCATAACGTCGCCCATATCCGACAGCTCACTAACCCCTTGCTGAATCACCAATTCATCTAGGAAGTCATCGTTTAGGAAGCCAGCGTCATCCTCCAAACTGGGGGTTGATGCGGTGGAACCCTCCGCATCGGTATCGAAGAACAAGTCGGAAAAATCACTAAATTTGCTGCTACTTCCTGTCTCAGCTTCGGTATTGAGCTCGTTAAAGCTTTCAATATCATCTGCCGTCCACACATCCTCTAGCTCCGACACCTCCCCTTCAAACAAATCGGCCAGGGTGTTGAGCTCCACATCTCCCACCTCAGGACCATTGGTGACGCGTCCACTCCCTGACTCCGCCGGCGCACTGGGAGGATTGCCCGTATTGAGCTCTATGCCGTCAATTCCGGTCGCAGCTCCCGTGGCACTGCCAGAAAGCCAGTCAAAGTCCAGCTCACTGTTCTCAGCCGCGGCATTCTCAATAGCTGCCTCGCCAGATGTATCCAAAGCGTCTTCAGTTTCGTCGCCGTCAAATAAGTCCTCAAAGGAGCTGCTCCCGGGGCTGCCCGCAGCGTCTAAATCCACCGCTGCCGTACCAAAGGGCAAAATCTCCGTTGTGTCGCCTTCGTCTCCCTGGGCCAACTCCCGCAGCTCCAGCCCCACGGCGATCGCATCTCCCTGCCCTGCAATAACCAAATCCTGCGCCGTTTTGATATCACGAATCAGCACCGGAGCCAGCTGACGATAGGAGTTATCCGGATTTAACACCGCCTGTTTTGCTGCACTCAACAGCTGGTTCCACTCCGGCATCTCATAGCCTTGGGCCAAATCCTGAAGTTGTTGGCAAAGCTCCCCTAATGCAGAACGACCGGCGGCATTATCTTCCTGCTTAAACCGATCTAAAATCTGCCGCAAATACTGAGACACTTCCTGCTGAAAAACCTTGGCCAGGCGTGATTCCGGCGTATCTCCAGTGACAAAGGGACTGAGCACCGTGGGCGTCTCTTCCTCCGACAGCCCCTGGGCCTGCATTTCCTGGCTCAGTCGCATGCTAAGGGCGTTAAAGGCCGGCTCTGCCTCTTTTAAAATGCGATCGCCAATTTCATCCGTAAGCCCGAAGGATCCCTGCAAATGGTCTAGCAGCTCCACCAAGGTGTCAAAAACTTTTAAAAATAATGACTCCAAGTCCCGGTCAATGGGAATGGGGTGCTCCTTTAACACTTTGAAATGATCTTCCAAACGGTGTGCCGTCTGCTGAATGCTTCCCAGCCCCAGCATTGCTGCTCCACCTTTCACTGAGTGGGCCGCCCGGAACACCTCGTTAATCATTTCCGGGTCATTAACGGTCGCCTGCAAATTCAAAAGCCCCTGTTCCAGGGTATTGAGGTGGTCCCGCGCCTCCTCAATGAAATACCCCATGATGCGCTGCTGTTGATCTTGCATGGCTAATCGCCTCTCTAATCGCCGCCTTTAAACGGTTTTACAACTCGCTTAATTACAGCCTAATTATTGGTAGCTAATTTTCAATCTCTAATGTAGCTCAGGGGTCGGAGCAACTTCCAACGATGGGTCGCCCCCTAAGTCAGTCGCTTCGGCTGATGTTGGTTGGTTTATTTAGAAGAGTCTCCTAAATAAACCAACCAATGCCCCACCAGCTACCTAAAAGTGAGCACTTTCCTAATCGGAAAAGTTAATGGGACCGGATACAGGCAAGCCAGATAAATGCAACCCAGTGAATGCAGTTTTGAATACGTGGCTTTATAAGCGACCTTAAGCCAGGGCAAAAGGCATCCCAAAGGATCTTTACTCCACTCGGAAACGCTCCACCGACGTCAGCAAGTCTCGTGCAACGCCCACCAAACTTTGTAGGGATCCCGATACTCGCTGCGCTTCGTGGGACGTATCTTGCGCCGTTTTTTCAACGGACCGCACCACCTGCGCCACGGATTTGGACGTTTCCGTCTGCTCCACCGTGTCCGCCGTAATGGATCGCACCAGCACATCAATACGATTCGATACCTGAATAATGTCGTCCAGCGATCGCTTCGCCTGTTCCGCCAGCTTCGTACCCTCAATGACCTGTTGGGTACCTTCTTCCATCGCCGTCATTACCGAGCTGGTCTCCCCTTGAATCTGCATCACAATCTTTTCAATCTCTTTCAATGATTTTGCAGATCGGTCCGCCAGCTGTCTCACCTCGTCCGCCACAATAGCGAAGCCTTTGCCCGCCTCGCCAGCTCGAGCCGCCTCAATACTGGCGTTTAGTGCCAACAAGTTGGTTCGCGAAGCAATGGTAGAAATCAACGCCACAATCTTTGAAATCTCCTGGGACGACTCCGCTAAACGCTTTACCTTTCGCGTCGTCTCCGCCACCGTTTCTCGAATCTGCAAAATACCAGCCACGGTGCGTTCTACCGCCTCACCCCCTTTCAACGCGGTGGACGACGCAGACCGCGCCACTTCCTCCGCCTCAGCCGCACTTTCTGCCACCCGCTGAATGGAATCGGTCATTACCTGCACGGAGTTTAACGTTACCGCCAGCTCCTCCGCCTGTCGCAACGCATCGGAAGATAGCGCTCGGGCAAACGCCTCATTTTCCGAGGATCCTTCGTTCACTTTTCGCGCCGCTGATTTCACCTGTTGCACAATTTCCCGCAGGTTTTGAATAGTCAAGTTAAAGGAGTCAGCAACGGCTCCCAACACGTCCGCTGTTACCTCCGCCTGCACCGTCAAGTCACCACGAGCTGCCCCTTCCACATCGTCTAGCAGTCGAATTACTTGGCGCTGTAGGTCTTCCCGCGCTTGCTCTTGTTCCTGGGCTTTCCGCTGGGCTTCACCCATGGTGCTGGAAATTACCCGCATCATTTGGTTGAAACCGTTAGCCAAATCCCCAAATTCATCATCCCCAAACACTTTCGCCGTGGCGCTTAAATTTCCCTGGCACACCGAGTCAAACTGCACCTGCAAGTCCACCGCCGACTGGTCAAACTGCCGCGACGCCCGCCGCCCCAGGAACCAAGCCACACCACCGCTGCTCAGCCCCGCCACGATCGCCGAAAACAAGCCAATATTGCGGATCTCGCCAATGGTATCTCCGTTGGCTCCCTGATCCTTGGCAAAACTCATCCCTAAATAGGCCATGCCGGACACGCTAATGGTGGCCACTAACCCCGCCGCCATCGCCGTCACCACTTGCTTAGTGTTTAAACGGGCATTGTCGAAGGGCGCCAGCAGGCTGCCCTCAGTGGTCACCACCGGCTCTGCCGCTCGGCTCTCCGGCTGGTCAAAACTCAGTAGTTCCTCCGGCGCACTGCCACCGGCAATATTAAAAATCTCATTGTCCCCGGTGCCCGCCAAGTTGCTGATAGACCCAGCGCCATCCCCCAGAGAAAACCCGTCGTCGTCCCCCGCAAACTCGGCGTTGGCATTGGTCAAGCTGAAATCCGGCAGACTTCCCAGATCATCAAACTCATCCAGGTCATCCATAAAGTCGCTGCCACCTGCCGACGAAGAATCAGAAATTGCTGAAATAGACGACATATCATTCGCCAACTCATCCATAGAAAAGGCGTCTTCGTCATTGCCAGAGGTGTCGTTAGGGTCCGTGATCGCCCCCATCGCCCCATCCTCAATAAATGAGCTCAACTCTTCCTGAGGAGCGTCTTCCTGGCTAAGCCCACTTTCATCGGGCAACGGTGCAAAAGCCTCTGCATCGCTCCCATCGCCCAACTCAAAGGCATCATCTTGGTCCAGCCCGCCGATGGAGCCAAAATCTCCAAACTCGGACCCATCAGCCCCTTGGGGCATCATAAACAGGGTTTCCTCGCGCTCCTCCGCTTCACCATCAGGAATAGGTGGCATTGGCGACGATGAACGGGGGGGCGACACCGTTGGAGGCGTCAGCTCTCCCACCTCATCCACCATCAGCTCAGTCATAAATTCTGTGCGATCACCATCGTCCGACTCTTCCGCATTGCGACCGCCGGGGAGAAAGCTAGAAATAGAAATATCGTCAGCGGGATCATCTCCACCAACGGACATACCTGATGACACACTGGGCTCGCTGACCTCTTCTCCAAACATGCTGCCGTCAGACAGCTCTTGGTTGGGAGCAGCATTCGCCGCTGAAGCATCTCCTAGCGAATTATCCTCGCTGTCTAAATCAAAAGACTCGGGAAAATCGCCAAACCCACCGCCATCTCCGAAGGGATTGTCTCCGCCACCTCCCCCAAAAGGGTTCTCCTCCAGCTCTTCACCAAATCCACCGTCGCCAAATCCACCGTCGCCAAACCCGCTATCCTCGGCGTCTCCTTCCGCAACACCACTACTCCCTAAACCACCACTGCCCATCCCATCATCTATTGAGCCCATTGCCGCACTCGCGTCACCGGGAGATCCTTCCGCCGTGGCGATCGCCGCCCCCCCTTCTAAATCAAAACCATCGGCATCAAAGCTCCCAAAGCCAGGTTGATCGTTTATCAACTCTGAACTTTGCCCTGCACTAAGGCTTCCGTCGTCCAGACCCTCACCAATTTCTCCCAAAGCGTCGTCCCCCAAGTTCCCAAAGCCTAGGTCCCCATTGCCCAGGTCCTCGTCCCCCAAATCTAAAGAACCAAATCCTTCGTTGTCCCTTGTCTCAAGATCTCCAGTTTCCGTGGCAAAGCCAGACCCTAAACCCAAGCCAGCATCCTCTTCTCCGCCAAGATCTCCACCAAAGTCTTCCCCAAAGTTCTCTTCGAAAGCACTCCCTTCCTGGGGCGCTGACGTCTCCGAAGCAATAACCCCCGACACATCATCTAAAACTGGCGTGCCAAGGGTCACCGAGTCGTCCAGGTCTCCAAAGGGCGCATTGTTGGCAAAGGACACGTCCTGCAAAAATTCTTGTTCCACCTCGTCCGGGTGGGCAAAGGCATCACTACCCAGCCCTCCTTCCTCTTGCATGCTGCCAGGACCATCGATTTCGTCCAGGTCCCAAGATGAATCGAACCCAAGTTCGCCACCGAGATCCCCCTCTCCGTCACCAACTTCCTTATTGTCCACGGGCAGTGCTTCTTCAGGAATATCGGCTGCCAAATCTGCCGCTAACGCCTCCTCTCCAAATTCCCCAAAACCGCCACCAGGCTCATCCCCTGGCGTCCCATCACTCACCCCTAAGTCGTCCGATCCTAAATCCAAACTGCCTAAGTCTAAGTCTTCAGAATCCACGTCAAGGTCGCCGCCTAACCCACCGTCCAGTTCACCCCCAAAATTACTCTCAAAATCGCTACCTAGGTCACCCCCCAGGTCACCGTCAAAATCGCCCCCTAATTCGCCGTCCAAATCACTGCCCAAAGGCTCCGGAGTTGCCGAATCAACATTTCCAAAAGGATCTTCTCCTTCGATGGCGTCCAATAAGTCGCCGCTGCCATCGTCAACGCCGCCATCTCCCGGATTATCGCCAGAAACGCCGAAAGGATCATCAGCAAACCCTGCATCTGCCGAAGACACAACGCTGTCCTCTTCACCGCCAGCCATCGCTGAAAAGGGATCGCCACCGGCACCGTCCCCCGTTTCCTCGGGAACATCACCGGAGACCATCGCCGCAAAAGGATCATCGGAACTGTCGCCGTCAATCCCTAAATCGCTGCCTGAATCAACGCCTAGAGCGCTCCCCAGATCTCCCTCCTGAAACTCAGACAAATCTGCACTGCCGCCCCCAAGCTCCTCTTCCGCTGCCCCTATACGTCCCAGGCTCAGCCCTGTGTCCACATCATCCCCAAGCTCCAAATCATCTAAGCTGGCGATACCAAAATCTTCACTGTTTTCCTGGGTGGACTCAGAGGTTGACAGTCCCGCTCCCAATCCGGATGCACTGTCCTCAAAGTCAAAATCTAAATCTGCAAACTGCCCATCAGCGTTGGCATCGCCGCTACCGTTGCCCTCGGCAGTCCCCATACCCTGAGCCACATCCTGTAATCCCGTTTGAGCGTATTCCAAAAATGTTGGATCACTGGTCAAATTCAGAACCGCCTGATAGTCATCTTGGGCTACTTCATATCGCTGCAGTCCGTAGCAGTAAATATGTCCCCGTAACAAACGGGCGTTAGCATCATCAGGCTCAACCGTTACCAGCCGATCAATAATCTCTGCGGCAGATTCATAGTCCCCTTGGACGTAGGCTGTATTAGCCCGTTGATATTCCTGGTTGTAGTCCATGCTAGGTGCCATCTACCGTCTCCGGAAATTCGGATCTCAGTGCAAAGGTGTCTTGAAGGAGGGTTGAAAATAAAGGTTTGTCGGGGGCGTCGCCGCAGCTGCCGTGAATAGAAAGCTTAGCTATGAGTCAGAGCCACCCCAACGACTGGAATGGAGGATTGCCCCATAATCTAACAAGCGTAAAGGCGCTGTGCCAGGGGGGTCAGCTGCCCACTCTCCTTTTAGAAAAGGACGCACCGAATCGGGAGCGCCGGAGGGTGGCTCCAAATCTTCCGAATCTCGCCAATCCATCTTGGAGATTTTCGTCACCGCTAGACCCAGCATAGTTTCTTGATCTTCAATGGCAATTACTGGAATATCAGAGCGGTCTGCGGTGACCGACACAGACTCCCCTAGAAATTGTCCAAAATCCACCACCCATAGCACCTGCCCTCGCACGTTCAATGTGCCCAGCAGTAGGGGCGACACGTTAGGCACTGGCGTAATCTGCTCTGGGGACGGTTCGGTGACTTCCTTAATGGCGATCGCCGGCAGTGCAAATTCCTGCTGAGCCCCCACAAAAAAGCGCAGGTGCATTTCACCTTCAGGGCTTTCCAGCTCCTGAAACTCTGGCGCGTGTTCCGGTCCCCGCCCGGTTAAAAAATCTGGATTACCAACCATAACGTCCAAAACCACCTAATTAGTCTTCAATGGTTGCCCCTGGTTTTAGTCTTGATTTCTAACCAGTTGCCCCTAATGTATTGATTTCAATCGCCCTACTCTAATGGGCCCGTTCTAACCTATTTGTTTCAATTTGCCTGCCTTTCCAATAAGCTCTTTCGGTCCGCCACCTTGTAGATAGGGAGGGAAGCGCCTGCCCAAAATACAGCTATCGCTAGGTTACCCATTATCCCCGTAACAACTGCTTCACCGTTCCTACCAGTTCCTTTGGCTGGAATGGCTTTGCAATATACGCGTCTGCTCCCTGCTTCATTCCCCAGTATCGATCAAACTCCTCTCCCTTAGAAGAGCACATCACCACCGGCACCTTTTGCATACTGGGATCAGACTTTAAGCGGCGACACACCTCGTAACCATTCATTCGAGGCATCACAATATCCAATACAACCAAATCTGGTTTTTGCTTTTGTAAGCTTTCTAAGGCCTCAACGCCGTCCCCGGCCATACTGACAGTCAGCCCACTTCCCTGGAGAAGCTCCGTGATCATCTCCCGCTGGGCGATGCTATCTTCAACAACTAAGACTGTGCTCATAGTGACTTGAACTTGTCCCTTCTTAAAGGGGAAGTGCTAACCGAACCCGCCCCAAGATAACCTAGGCGGCAACAAAAATGGCAGTGGCAAATTTAAACGTTAAACCGGAGACCTTAAGCACCCTAGGTAAAAGTAGGTGCAAAAGAACCCTACGCTGCCTAAATACTCCAATTCAATACGTCAATCGCTAAGCCCTTAAAACACTAAGTCGAACAATGGGGTAATGGTGGAGCTGTGAGACAACCACCATGGACTGTTTTACACAGATCCACTTCTGTAAAAACTTAAGGGGGGCACTTAGCCTGTAGTCGCCATATGCTTTTGTGATAAATGTTCACTTAGGCATAGCAGGTCTACTCTAACAGGTTGTCGACGGGACCGCCCCTAGATTCTCTAAATAAGAAGCCCATGGAAGCGCCCACGAAAATCAGCGTTTTAGGGGATGGAACAGGACGCTGAAATTGAGCTTTGACTCAGCTCCACGGGTACTCTCCAAATTTCCGCTAGCTCCGCTTAAGTAGTCCTCTGAAGTTCCATCGTCATATCGCAGTGATAGGGGGGCTAGGATCTGCCATCAGTAAACAAGTGCCAAAACGGTGCGTGGTAATGTACACACTTTTTTCAACATAAAATAATGTTGAGAACTGAAGCCTATAAAGCTAGTGGCTTTGAAGTTTTATGGTCAGCTCTTGAACTAGCTCTTCAACCAATAGAACAATCTGCGGGCACTGAGGGGTATCGCGAATAAATCGTTGGCAAAGCCAATAGTGCGAATTCAGTTTTGATCGAACGTATCAAAATTGCTTTACTTTTCTCGAACTGGCTATGGACAACAACAATTCCTAGGCAGTCAATACCGTTAATTTAGACAAGAAGAAAAAAGATAGAGGAGCCCAATAGTTAACAGTTAATGGTGGTTCTTGAGCCTAATTGGTAACTGCCCCCAGCTCTATGGAGGTGGAAAAAGTTTCCAAATGAGCAGGACCGGCGTAGCGTTCCACCAGTGCTCGTAACTCGTGCTTTTTAAAAGGCTTAGTTAAATAGTCGGTGGCCCCGACGGTTCTGGCATGGATACGATCCAAAAATCCGTCTAACCCGGTCAGCATCACGATAGGCGTGCGGCGAAAAATGCTGGACTGGCGCAACATGGCGCACAGTTCGTAACCATCTAGCTCCGGCATGGAAATATCGCAGAGGATCAAGTCAGGACGCACATCAAATAGCGCCCCTAGCGCTGAAATGGGGCCGGGATAGCCAGCGGTTCGATAGCCCAACACCTGAAGGGTTTTTTCGATCGCCTGGCGCACGGTTTGGCTGTCTTCCACACAGGCGACCAACGGTGCTCCACTTTGTCTCTGGGCAACGGCTTTTCGATCCAGCTCCACCCGGGCCGTTGGTGGGTCGATTAATTGAATAATGCCCTGTTGAACGTAGGGCATTATGACTCGTGCCACCGTGGGAATGTCGCGGTTGCGAGTGCGGGCGATTTTACGGATTGCGATCGCCCCCGTTGCCCAATCGCTTAGGGTTTTAAAGGTTTGTTCCGCCAGCCGCTCCTGCACGTCGTCCCGCTCCACCAATAAGGGACATTGATCGGGCGACTGGATATGAGGATAAAACTGTTTCCACTGCTGCACTTGCTTCAAACATTGGGCTGCTAACTGTCCCGTATCAAAGGTGGTGAGCTGAGGGGCAAGGGCGGGGCCAATTTCAAATGCAAAAGTGCCCGAGTGCAGACTTAGCAGATCAAAGAGAGTTTCGCGGATCATACCGTCTAAGATGGTGCGTCCCTGGGCTGGGTCCAAGCGATGCTGCTCCAAAAGCATCCACAAACAGCTATATTCTGGGTTGCCTCCCACCGTTAGGTCGGCTGATCCTTTGGCGCTGTCCAGCTCTTCTTCTAGCCCATAGCGTCCCAAGTAATCCTTAAGGCGCTGGGTTCCCTGTTCAGCACTAGTGGCATACACAATGCGTCCGTTAAGAAAAAATACAAACCAGCAGCTTCGCCGTTCCCAAGGGGATCGCCCGTCAACCAAGTGGCGATCATAGACCGTCCCGGTCGGCTGGTAGGTCTCAACAAAAAGCTCCCCTGTGCGCTGCCCCAACTGAATAAGCTGGAGGATGCTGCGAATATCAATTTCGTTGAGGTTACCTTGCATGGCTTTACGATAAAAGTAGGAGTCAGAAAACGCGAGAAATCCCTCGAAGTAGGGGCTGTGCCCAGTTAAACCTCAAACCCGATAATAACGAGGGCTACAGCCCCTAGACTTTTGAGTCTCTAGGGTGTGCACTCCCCACTGTGTGAAGCTTCTGGCGCTTAACTGAGCACACGCCCTAGAGACTCAGCTAATACCACCCAAATTATTTCCATCTACGCTTCTCCTGTGCCAATCCTCGCATTCGCAACTTTCGACTGCGCACACAACGCTATTTTTCCCAGTAAATGCTTTTTTCAGTCTTTTCTGTTTAAGGATTGCAAAATTGAGCCTTTAAAACTGAAATTCGTGCGGAATAAGCAGCAACCTTTGCACCTGTTGAACTAAGTTGCACCTATTGAACTAAGTGGCTGGATTCCACTGCCTAATGTTTGTTATGGCTGGGCTCTGAAAGCTGCTCGTGGTGGAAAATAAATACTCCCTGGGATGAAGAAGCTTGAAAGATGAAAGCCACAGCAGTTACCAAGCTGAAACTTGCACCGAGCTGAATCTTGCGTGGATGCCCCCTTGGGTTAACCCTTATTAGCTCGCGATGTTCCTTAAAATTGCTTGCCTACAATTGTAACCTTTTCATTGGTCTTGATCGCGAAGCTGGAATGAGGGCTAGGGTGGCAATCCATAGGGCTAAAAACGGTAATTGGGACTTTGATGGACGTCCAAGATCGGTCTATACAGTGGCAGGTGGGAATTGCTAGAGTGGATAACGGCAACCCCCATGGCTCACTTGGCCAAGGATCAAGAAAGATCAGAGTTTGGGAATAGTGAATTTTCCTCAACCAAGGTAATTCGTTGACCCTGTTCCAATTAGCCAAGAAGCTTGACATGAAAGTTTTGGCCTTCAGAAAGTTTTGGCATTGAGTCAGACGCTTAGCTAGCCATAAACTCGACTTACGATGACATTTTTGTGTCCTTAGAGCAGCTACCTAAGAGGCACTCTTATAATGTTGTCGAAGCACAAGGGTTGGTGGGATAGAGTGTGGCGTTGGGGAAGGGTAAATCCTGACGCACGAAGTATGAGGGCTAGATTAGAACCTAGCTTTGGTAAGGCTAAGTTTAGCCGCCGAACACCACTGAATATGACGAAAGAGGTAAGGGCAGCGTGCTGTATTTAGCAGAGGTCGTCCAAAAGCGTGGACTGATGGGCAGCAAGGCAGAGCTGAAGCTACTGGCTTGTCAGAAAGGTGATCAGTGGAATGCGGCTAGTAATGAGCCAGCGATCGCTGTTGATGATATTGGCAACCACAAAGACGGCTCCTTGGTCATGGTGGAGGTGGTGGGCAGCGGCGGCGATCGCCGCGCCCAGCGCATTAAGGAAGGGGCACGGCAACTGGTAACGCTGCTGCAAAGCTACTCTCGGCAGCAGGAAAAATCGAAAAGTAAGGAAGAAGAGATTCAACAGTGGATGGAGTCCCTGACTTTTCAAAGTCAGGAGCTTAACCGTCGAGAAATGGAAATGGAATCCCGGCGAGAGGAGCTGGAGCAGATTCAACAGGAGAGCCAGAATTTAGAACGGCAGCGCCAGGAAGCAGGACGGCTTAATCAGGAGATTGAGCATAAAAATCAGGAGCTTAAGCAAGCTTGGGATCAGCTGCGGGGGGAGCAGCAGCGGTTGGAGCAAGAGCGATCGCAAATTCAGGACACCCCTAGCCTGGATCCGCAACAGGCCCAGACTCTTCAAAACCTCACCCAGCAAATTGCAGCGGGCGGTGATGCGTCGTCCTTGCGTCCGGCGGTGGAAACTTGCTTACAAATTGCTGAAGCCCAAGGAACTATCTTGGCAGGACGTTGGGAGGCTATTGAAGCTGAGCGGCAAAGCTTGTCGGAATTGCAGGGGTGGATAGATGCGGAAGTCCAAGCCCTTAATGATGCCCTCGATTCGTGGCGCAATGATGGTTTAGCCTTGGCTGGGGATCAAAGTGAGCTGCGGGCAAAGCAGGTGTCCCTGGAGAAAATGGGCGCGAAGAAGGAAGAGTTGGAACTACGGATTCAGGGGCAGCAGCAGTTAAAGGAAACGCTGGACCGTTTGGCGGCGGGCGAAGTGACCACGTCAGACAAAGTGGACATTGCTGCGCTGGAGGCGATGGACCTGGGTGAGCTGGAGAAGATGGTGGGGGAGCTGAAGCGAGACTTGGATAAGATGTCCCAGTTTGTGAAAGATCAGGAAGAGGAGTTGGGATACCAGCAGGAGGCGATTCAAGAGGTTCAGGAAAAGATGAACCAGGCGAACGAATATGACCGCATTGCCATGGAGCCAGAGCTCGCCGATGAAAAAGAGAGCTATGACAAACTCAACGAGTCTTTGCTGGGAATTCGCCGCAATTTAAATGAGCGTGAAGAGGTATTCCACCTGAATGAAGGGGTATTGCGTAAGCGCCAGGGGCTGTCCCCAAAGGGAGGCGACGGTGCTGTGGACCTAACGCCGGTTGTTGGTGAGGTGACAGCAGCCATTGAAAAGCTGGAGGGAGAGCGTGACTCTTTGGATGGGGCGATCGCCACTTTGAAGTCAGAAGTGGAGTCGGTGGAAATTCAGCTTAATGAGCGTGAGGGAGAGCGAGCCGCAAGCTGGGGAGAGCTACAGGCACGTTCAAACCAACTTTTGGAGCAGCAGAAGAACCTTGGAGATTTACAGGGCAAGGTTTCCTTAACCGACGATATTGTTCAGCCCACTCAGGATCAGCTGGATGGGTTGCAAGAGCATCTTCGGTCACTCCTAGAGAATTTAGAGGGCGCTGTGGGACCGTCAGAGGCTCAACAAGGGGCGATCGCTCAAATCCAGTCTATTGTTGCGTCCCTCGCCTAAAAAGTATTTCCCTTGGGGCGAATCAAGACGCACGTGCTTTACCTCGCGTTATGCGGCCTGTCGTCATGTGGTGGCTGTCGCTGAATTTAACATGCGCAAGGGGGGCAACCCCTTGCGCAAACCGTTGTCGAGATATGTTTTGCGTGCTGTTTTGAGCGGACAAAAACGAGACAAAAAAAAGGACGCTGACCTAGCGCCCTTCCATCCCAAATCACCCACCACGATGAGCTCACGCTGATGCCGTTGCGAATCCGAAAAGGACAGCGACGTAAACCAGAACTGCGCTGCAAAATCCCACGAAGTGGGCTCAGCTTCCGACAATCTTCCCTAAAGCAGACTCCTACCCAATCGCTGCATTAAAAAAGAGTACGAGCGATGTTCTCGGTCGGTGACTACGCCCGAAAGTTAAAAAACAAAAGGCGAAGCAGCGTTTTACGGTTTCTCGGTGAGTTCAATCATTGATGAGATGCTGCCATTCTAATCTCGACTTTGGACAATCCCGACCTCTTGTTATGGCTTGTATTGGTCTGTGGGAAAAGTCCTGAATCCGTAAGGTTTTGATACGTTCTCAGCCCACAGAGGGTTATGTAAGCGCGGTTTTGTGCACAAAGATATTTAAAAGGTATTTATATGTTTCCCAAGTTGCACCCCGTCGAGGAGACGCCTAACTGTTGCCCAGGTGGCAATCTCCTTGGAATAACTTTGCAGCGATAAAACAGCAATATTTGAACCGTTGCTGAGGGACGATGCTTTTGTGGCATTTTGACCAGTGATCGCCCGAAAGGTTCAAGGCGAACAAAATCAGAACGGTATGCAATTTGTCAATTTTTATTTAAATAGTGTAATAATATGGGAGCCACAGAACGCAAAAGAGCCCTGATTTAAGGTCAGGATTCTGGCGCAAAGGCGGGAAAAAGACCGTTGCTAGGCACCCGTTGGAGGGGGTTAAACCTTCTTCTCGGGGTAAATGTCCAGGGGGTCGCAGTTACTAAGTAGTTTCAGTTACGTAGTGACGTTGGCGTTTATTTTTGTCGCCGCAACAAATAACACTAGAGCAGAGGTGAGTATTTATGGAAAACGCCATGAACCTATCCTTGGAGCAGAAGTTCACTCTTCGGTCTTTTGAAAGTCAGGTTGACAAACTCGATGGTGAGCAGGCTCGCCACTTCCTAGTGGAGCTTTATCGGCAAATGATGGTTCGCGAGAATTTCTATAAAGAATTTATTCGTCAGGAGCGGAACGACGCCAGCATGACCATTTAAGCGCCTGGGTGAATAAACTCGACACAACAAAATATCTTCTGCCCTTTTGCCGCCAGCTAATTTTGCTGGCTGAGCCGGAGGGTTATTTTTTTTGCTCGGCGCTGCCATGGCTGATTAACCCCTTGGCATAGAGAAGATAAAGGTAGGGGCTGTGCTTATTTAAGTCTCAAAGTCTTTAGCTGTTAAGCTTTCAGCCCCTGAACATTTTGCTTTCAAAGGGGGTGTGCTCCCCACCACGTAAGGCTTCTGGTGCTCATATTGATGACACGCCCCAGTGGGCACTGCCGAACTTTTGCTTTTCAACGTCACTAAGTGGGGGGGATTTAGTTTTTAGGGGTATATTTGTTTTGGGGGGCGTACACTTCCTGCTGCGCTAAGCTTCTGCAGCTTAATGGGAGACATGATCTTGCAAAGGAGGGTATAACCGAAAGCGAGAGAGTTTTCTCTGACGTTTTTTGTTTCCACTGCTTTTGTTTCCACTGCTCCGCGTTTTACGTTGATATGTCGTCGTTACCTCGTGGCAATGCCCGTTTTTCTCCCCATTCCGTCGGCCGTTCCCAGCCGACGGTAACAACAATTCGTCTGGGCGATCGCCGTCGAGGCGATTTCAATGGAGGCGCGAAAAAGAACTCTGGCAATGCAAAATCTAAGAACTCGCCGCCGGGAGGGTTGATTAAGGTGGCGTCAGCCTCAGCCATTATGGTGTTGTTTTTTGCGCTGGCGGGAGTTGTGGGGGGAACCTGGATTGGGTTGTCGTATATTTTGAGTCCTGACTCGATGGCGTGGTTGGGACCGCTGTTGCCCCAAAGACGCCAGGTGACGGATCAGGATTTATTGGCCCTTGATGATATTCGAGGAATCGCCAACCAGTATGGGTTAACTTTGGGGGAGGTGACCAGTTTGGATGAGGAGCATGTCCTGATTCCGTTTTTGGCGGTGGCGGAATCCTGTTCCGTAAAAACTGGGCAATGTTGGGAAATTCGTGAGCTGAGAGTATATCGCTTGGACAAAGGTGAAGCCCAGGGCGATCGCTCCCCTCGGTATCGGCAGACAGTGCGCTTGGAAATTGATGGACCGGCGGAATCTTTTGTGTTGTCGCCGTGGACCCTGGGCGATCGCCAGGGATCCAATCAGCCGCTGCCCTTGGGAAATGTGACAAAGTTAAATCGGGCAGCGCCGGAGGGGGGACACTGGCTTACGGTGAGCGGTCGCCATCACCACGGCAAAGCCACTAGTCTTTATGGGAAAGTGCTGCGTTACAACCCGGAGACGGGACATTTGGCGGAGTTGCTTCAATGGCATAGTCCTGGCGGGCAGTTTCCTCGGTGGAGCCAAGTTACCGGTGACGGTGCTCCGGAGTTGATTGTGGACGCTAGCACGGCGTTAAACCCTGACTTTCGCATTTATGAAGTGGCAGATCTTGCTTTTGAGCCCAATCCCATTACTTTGACGCCCATTTCCCTGCGGGAGTCGGTGGTGGATTTGCCTCTGTACAATCGGGCGCTAAATTTAGCCAAAGGCAAGTTGTGGTCCCAGTCTTACCAAAGTTTGACTGCCCTTTACGACCAGCTGGAACAGCAGCGATCGCCGGACAATCAGCACTCTGAAACTGGGGACGCTCCCTGGGAGGATCGGCTTCAGGCGCAGTATGACGTAATCCAATATCACGCGATGGTGGCTCAAGCGAAGTCTGATTCCCAGCGCTCTGGCAGCCATTATCCAGTGGTTGCGGCCTTGGCTGATGGGCAGTGGCAGCGAGCCTGGGACCGTTGGCAGGACAGTGGCGATCGCGGTGGATTGGTGAATGATTTGGCGAGCCATGGGGATTTGCTATGGTCCCGCATCGAAACCCAGTTACGGGTGGACTCTAGTGACCCTTTGGTGACGGTGTGGGGGACGTTGTTGCTCTCGGCGAAACGGGGACGACCGGCGGCGATCGCCTGGTATCGTCAACAAAAGCGCACCGATAGTAAATTGGATATGCAGGTGGATCAGGCGCTGGCGCAGCTGGAAAATCTGGAAACGTTGGATTCGACTACAGCGACCGCAGGTTCGGCATCACAAAGCAGTGCCACTGTCGTGGACAACAGGAATTAACCCAAACAACACGGGCATCAGCACAATGCGCCTACAGCGACAAAGTCGCGCTAACTTGGGCATTTCCTATATGAATGCCATTAAATATGGGCAAGGAGAGATTCGAACTCTCACGCCCGAAGGCGCCACATTTTGAGTGTGGTGCGTCTACCGTTCCGCCACTTGCCCAATGTGATGCGCTTTTTCAGCGCCTAGATAATATACCCCACTTTGCATAAAAATATGCAGGGATTTTATGAATGGAATTTAAACAGGACCTCCCCCTGTGCCCCTTTCTAGCTCGCTCGCTTCAGAATTTGCTGATAGGTGCGACTGTGGGCCCAGCGATCAATTTCCTTCGCTCGCAGCACCGGCACCGGATGGCTTAAGCCGGCAGTTTTCATTTGCTTCAACAGTGCACCCGTTTGGGTTTTCCCGGCCGCATCGTAGTCGCGCGCTTGCTGTAAAAACGCAGCAGGGTTAAGCTGCTTGGCTAAAGTGGGCGATCCCCCCGCCAGCTTCATCAACACTGACACAACAGCGGTGGGGTTTTGGGTGGCCAGTAAAGCCGCGCGATCGCAGGTCAACTCTGCACAACGCACCCATTCCATCAGCTGCTCCTGTAACCCTTCCGCCACCCAGCGTCCCCAAGCAGGCACCTGGCTAGCCGCTAGCACCATCAAGTTTGCCAAAGTCAAATACACGCCATGCTCACACTTTAAATGTCCCAGCTCGTGGGCAATCACCGCCTGGATTTCCATGGGTTCCAGCAGATCGATCAGGGACGTATGGAGAACAATAAACGGATGTTGCCCACGCATGGCAAAGGTGTAAGCGTTGGGCATTGGATGCTGGCGCACATACACCTCCGGTGGCTCCAGATCCAAGGTGACGCAGGCGTCTTTATTGAGGCGATCAATGTCTGGCAGTTGATCGGGACCCACCTTAACGCTGGACGCAATGTTGTCCAGATACATAAACTCTTCGGCAACGGACCCGAGGACACTGCGCACAATTAGATCAAGCCCTGGAAGCTGCTTCAGGGCGCGGGTCGATTCCCGGTCCAAAGGATGACGAAAGTCGTCCGCTTTTAAACCAAGTAGCTGCATGGTCACGGGCGTGGTTCTCCTAAAAAAGCTAGAAAACGCTAACGAGTAAAAATGCTGGGAATGAAATGCCAGAAAGCAAAATGCCAGGAATGGGGCGATCGCTCCCGTTCAGAGTCATATCAAACCCTGAAACAGACTGAAGGTATCGCTCCCTTATCCTGGCAAATTTCTGCGGATCTTGCCGATTTATCCTGCTTTAACTCTAAAGCGCTTCAGATGGCGCTCTGGATTTATGCGTCCCTAGTTAATCGATACCGGAGGGCGATCGCCAGCTTTTACCTCCTCCGTGGTGGTTTGCACCAATCGATCCGCGCTAGACATATCCGCCGATAGCTCGTTAGGGTCCGTAATCCGGCGAATTTTCGCACCAACGCCCCGGAGCTTCTGCTCAATATTTTCGTAGCCACGATCCAAATGCTTAAGCTCTTGCACAATGGTGGTGCCCCGGGCCGTAAGCCCTGCCAAAATAAGTGCCGCCGAAGCTCGCAGGTCCGTTGCTGTCACCGGAGCCCCCGATAAAAACGGTACCCCAGACACAATGGCAGCGGATCCTTTAACTCGAATATCCGCTCCCATGCGTGATAGCTCGCCCACGTGGCGCAGGCGATTTTCAAAAACGGTTTCAGTAATAATGCTGCTGCCCTCTGCCAGGGTTAACAACGCCATCAGTTGGGGCTGCATATCGGTGGGAAAGCCGGGAAAAGGCAAGGTCTCAATATCGGTCGGCAAAAGGCGATCGCCCGCTTGAATGCGCAGGTGATTGTCCCCCTCAGGCACAATACGACAGCCCACTTCGCGCAGCTTGGCAATAACGGCAGTCATATGGTCCGGCACCACGGGACCCACCACTAGGTCAGACCGGGTAATAGCCCCTGCCACCAGGAAAGTGCCTGCTTCAATACGGTCAGGAATTGTGGCGTATTCGGCGCCGTGAAGTTTCTCCATGCCGTCAATGACAATGGTATTGGTGCCGTGCCCCTTAATGCGGGCCCCCATGGCTCGACATAAATTTGCCAGGTCAACCACTTCCGGCTCCTGGGCAGCATTTTCGATAATCGTTTCTCCGTCCGCCAAGGTGGCTGCCATCATCAAAGTTTCGGTGGCGCCAACGCTGGGGTAGTCCAAATAAATCTTGGCTCCCTTCAACCGTCCCCCCGGAACAGATGCATTAACCATGCCGCCGTCGATATGTACGTCAGCGCCTAAAGATTTCAAGCCGCGCACATGAAGTTCTACCGGGCGAGCGCCAATGGCACATCCGCCGGGCAAAGGCACCCGCGCGGTGCCCAGTCGGGCCAACAAAGGTCCGATCGCAAAGAAGCTGGCCCGTAGCTTACTCACAATTTCGTAGGGCGCATGGGCATGGGCGATCGCCGATCCGTCCAGTTCCCAGCAATTAGGCTCCGGGCGTTTCACCTTGATGCCAAAGGCTTCCAGCACCTGTCCCATGCGTGCCACGTCCACCAAAGACGGCACATTGCTGAGGCGGCACTGGTCGGAACATAAAATTGAAGCTGTCAGCAGCACCAAGGCGGAATTTTTTGCGCCGGACACCGGCAAGTGACCGCTAAGGGTATGTCCTCCAACCACCTCGAGGACAGGAGCCACCACAGTAGAGGCAGTGGATTGGGGTGAAATTGCAAGAGTAATGGTCTTGTCCTCCGAAGGTTGTGTTGGTGGTGTCTAAATTTTTTGTATAGATTCTACCCAAATGCCCCGCTTTGACAAGTTGTTGAATAACTTGAGCCTGCTGAAGCCTATGACGGTGCAGAAAAAATACAGAGACCCACTGAATGTTAAATCGACTGAAATTAGATAACTTCAGGAATATGGCAACGTTTTTTGCCTGTTCTTTAATGTGCTTTTGAACTATTTTTCGAAACCACTTTTTAAAATGTTTCAAGTGATACTTTTTCCCTGAATCTTGATCTGGGAATCCTTGCCACAGATTGATGCTGCTACTTGTACAGCAAATGTAAGGTGAAAGATAAAGGGGATATCGCAAAAAATCAGCGCAAATTTGGGAGCAATCACGACGGGCAGAAACGGTTGTCTCGAACGGAGCCTAGATCAAGCAATGGTAAAGGTTGCATCCTTATGTAAAGGTGCTACTATGTAGAGCGTCTCAAAGTCAACTATTTCTAATGGAACTCTGAGAGAAGTTTGCGGAACTGGCGGAATTGGTAGACGCGCAAGATTCAGGTTCTTGTGTCCGCTTAGGACATCCGGGTTCAAGTCCCGGGTTCCGCATTGTGGAAAAAATTGTCGCTAATGCTGGATACTGGTCAGCATCAGCGGCATCCTAGAGGGCAGCGTTCTCCTGTTCTGTGGTGACCTTGGCGCAGGATGGGCTGTTTGAGCATGTGCTGTATTGGCGCTGAAAGGTTTCACCGTGGGCAGTCCATGTCCTTCTTCGCAGGAAATACTGGGGCTGAAATCCTCTCAGTGACGAAGTTTGAGGCTCAATTGAGCACAGATTCCAATTTTTTATGTTGACCAGCACCCGCAACCCCCTTGTTAAACAAATTCGCCAGCTTCATCGGGCGAAGGGACGTCGGGAACAGGGTTGTTTTTTGCTGGAAGGCACCAACCTGGTGGAAGCAGCTTGTCAGCAACGATATCCCCTGGCGGTGGTGTGCGCCACGGAACATTGGCTGGGTACCCATCAGCGTCTTTGGGAGCAACTGTCGGAGACGGTAGGGCGCTGTGAAGCGGTGTCGGAGGCGGTGCTGGGAGCGATCGCCACCACCAAGAATCCCGATGGCATAGCGGCGGTAGCCTATCGCGACACCTGGACGCCTTCAATGGAGGCTACGGGAGAGAGACCTCAAGTGTCATTGGCTTTAGAACGTCTTCAGGACCCGGGTAATTTGGGCGCGATTATCCGCGTTGCTGCCGCCACTGCCGTTACCGAGTTGCTCGTTAGCAGCGACAGCGTCGATTTGGACCACCCTAAGGTGTTACGAGCCAGTGCAGGGCAATGGTTTCGGGTGCCTCTGCGGTCTTCGCCAGATTTGATCGATACGATTCAAGCTCAAAAAATCCGGGGAGTTCAGGTTGTGGCGACTGCTCCCGCCGCCAGCCGTACCTATTGGGACTTGGATTGGCGATCGCCGACCTTAATTTTGCTGGGGAACGAAGGAGGTGGACTGTCGCCAGAGCTTTCCGCCCTTGCAGACACTGCCGTTAGCATTCCCCAGTCCCCTGACGTAGAATCTTTAAACGTTGCCATGAGTGCTGCCCTACTGCTGTATGAAGCCCAGCGACAATATGCCACTAACCCTTAATGTTGTTGCCCTATTTCGGATGGTATTTCGTGCCCCAAATACGTTTCTAAGGCAGAATTTTCCGATGGAAGTTTTTTAAATAAAACTGTGAGGTGGAACCACAGGACAAATCTGCCGCCCCACGCCAAACAGAATTATTTACAGGGTTTTATAAAGATCCATTCTGGCAGAAATTCAGCACTGAAAAATGGGATTCAAAGGTAACCCCCTAAGATGTACTTGCGATTACGTACCTTGAAAAAGATTCAGTAGCTTTGACGACGATTTTTCGATGTTTTTAGATCCTCTTTTTGACTTTTTGCTGGAGATTTAAAGTCAAACGGGACAGAATTCCTGTGCTAGTATACCTACGGTTTATAAAACGAAATATTGTGGCTGTTTCTGGCACAAGTATTTTGGTGATTTATTCACTTCCCCTGGAGGATTTAACGTGCAGGTTGGTATCCCCACCCCCGTCAATTCGAATCAAAACAAGCGATCGCCTGAGCCAGATTCTCAAAATCAATCTCCCCAAGATCAATTTTCCCATGAGAAGTCAACCTATGAAGGACGGCTTCCTTTTACCGTTAAACAGGTAAGAGACGCGATTCCTCTGGAATGTTTCCAATCCTCTTTGCCGCGATCGCTCTCATATTTCTTTTTAGATATTGGCATTATTGCCGGGCTATATGGAATTGCCCACTATTTAGATTCCTGGTTTTTTTGGCCTGTGTTTTGGGCGGTCCAAGGAACGATGTTCTGGGCCCTATTTGTAGTGGGTCATGACTGCGGTCACCAGTCTTTTTCGCGATACAAATGGGTCAATAACTTTATCGGTCATTTATCCCACACGCCAATTTTGGTGCCCTACCATGGCTGGCGTATTAGTCACCGCACTCACCATGCCAATACGGGCAATATTGAAACTGATGAAAGCTGGCATCCAATAACAGAAAAAGGCTACGAAGGAATGGAGGGATACGTTAAATTCCTTCGTTTTCAAATGATTTTATTTCTGTATCCTTTCTACTTGTTTAAGCACTCTCCAGAGCGCGGTGAAGCTAGTCATTTTCTACCTAGCAGTCCTCTGTTTAAGCCTTCGGAGAAATGGGATATTATCACCAGTACCTTTTGGATCTGCGCCATGATTGGCGGACTGGGATTCCTGACACTTCAATGGGGAGCAATGTGGCTATTTAAATACTATTTAATGCCCTACATTGTGTTTGTAATGTGGCTAGATCTGGTCACCTACTTGCACCATACCGATCCGGAAATTCCCTGGTATCGCGGCAAGGATTGGTATTTCTTTAAAGGAGCTTTGTCTACCATTGATCACGACTACGGGTTTATCAACAATATCCACCACAATATTGGAACCCACGTGGCACACCATGTGTTCCTAAGCATTCCCCATTACCACTTGAAGGAAGCAACGGAAGCGATTAAGCCTGTTTTAGGCGAGCACTATCGCAAGTCGGAACGCTCTGTTTGGGATGCATTTTGGAATGCAAAGAAAACCTGCCATTACATTGACAATGAAGGTTCGCCTGCATTCTACAAAGCAGACCCTAGTCAGTAATATTTAGCTGACAATGCTTGGCTAGCATCACTGGCCTGATTCTGATATTTGAAAATAGGCCCATAAAAGAAACCGCGTGAGGTTAAACCTTTCACGCGGTTTCTTGTTGTGCTGTTTTTACAGAGGCGTTTTACTTCACCAGAGGATAATGTTTTCTCCTGTTTGAGGTGGTGGATTCTGGCGTGTGCTCAGTTAGACGCCAGAAGCTTCAAACTGTGGGGAATAAACGCTCTTCTAAACTAAAAAACGTTAGGGGCTATAACCCTTGTCGCCATTAGATTTGATATTTAACTGAGCACAGACCCTAGTAAGGCGGATTTGCTTTTGCTGCATTGGTGGCTTGAGTCACCTGGTCGGAATCTTGCTGAAGCTGTTGGCGACCATTGCGAATAACCCGTAGCATTTCACTGAGTTGCCGTTCAATATTGCTTAAAACGCGATCCGCATAGTCATCGGCACCGTCTTGAATGGCTTCACATTCAGTGATCGCCGTACGCCGTAACTCTTCCAACTCCAAAATTGTACTTTCGCGGGTTTGGTCCAGCTCCGCCAACAATTGCTGTCGCGCCACAGCACACTCTTCGTCCACCTGCTGCCGTAAAAGCTCCGCATCCATTTGTGCCTGACGCATCACCGCCGTTTCTTCCACAGAACGCGATGCCTGCTGCTTCGCCATACCAATAATTTCTTGAGCCTGGCGCTGGGCCTCCGTCAAAATTTGCTCTCGCTGACGCACGATCGCCTCCGCCTCTCTAAACGCCGCCGGCAAACTTAGACGAATCGTATCAAGCTGGTCCAGAAGCTGCTCCTCGTCAATCAAGGTGCGGCGTCCAAAGGGCACTCGGGGACTATCCAGCACCATTTCTTCCAGGCGATTTAGCTCGAGCTGAATATTACTGCCGGTGTTTCCCGCAGAATTTCCACCATCATTGCCGTTTTCCCCTGCGCCATTGACCTTATTCCCTGTGTCGGGGGGATTTGGACCCTGGATAACGGTTTCGGGGGCAGCCATACCTACGGATCCTGCTGGGGAGTCGGAGGGTGCATTGTTGGCGGCGGGACCGGGGGTACTGTTGGAAAACATTGCTGGATTTCTGTAACAACAGGGGCTGGAACTAAGTGATCAACAGGACCACCGAAGCGAGCGACCTCTTTGACAACGCTACTGCTCAAAAAACTATAGTCGCTGCGGGTCGCTAGAAACAGGGTTTCAATGTGGTCATTCAGGGTTTTGTTGGTGTGGGCCATTTGCAATTCCGCTTCAAAGTCCGACATAACCCGCAAACCGCGAATTAGAACTTTGGCGTCAATGCGTCGGGCATAGTCCACCGTTAACCCAGAAAATGAGTCAGCGTCAACGTTAGGCAAGTGCGCCGTGGAACGCTGGATTAAAACTACCCGCTCTTCTACGGAAAAGAGAGGCGTTTTATTAGGATTCTTTAAAACCGCCACCACCAACCGGTCAAAAAGCTGTGCCCCTCGCTCCATAATATCCAGGTGTCCCAAGGTTATGGGGTCAAAGCTTCCTGGATATACGGCGACGATATTGGTCACGGTGTTCTAACGATAGGGGTTTCCGAAAGGGAGGATAGCTCTGAAGGCGGCTTTGAATAAAAGGTGAAGAAGGAAGTGCTAGTTACAGACTAACAAGGGATGGGTTATGAGGTGCTCCATTGGGACGATTCAGTAACTTCTAAGTAGGACGGGGAGAGTAGATAGGATTGATCCTCAAAGCGGATAACCCAAGTGTTGTGGGATCGCCGCTCCATCACCAAACCCTCTGCACCGAGGGTGAGCACCGTGGGAGGGCGCAACATGGGCATGGGGTCGGCGGTTTTAACAAAGTCTGGCAGGGCAACGAGGCGCACGCGACAGCCCACGGTGATTTCTGGGGGTGGAGAGGAGGTCATAGATGGGGGATGATGGGTAGGGATTAGGGATTGGAGGTTAGCGAGGGATGGTGGTGATCGCGGTGCGGTGGCGGGGGGTGTTGATGGTGATGGTGGGGGCACCGAAGCCAGCGTCGATCAGGGTTTGCACCAGGTCAAGCTGAAGATATTGGTCCAGGTAAGGTTCGGTGCTTTTCAGTAGGGTGAATACAAAGGGGGGAATGGTTTGGAAGGTGTGGCACTGGGGATTCATGTCCATAAACGCAAAGGTGCCGCCTGGTTTTAAGAGTCGTCGCGCTTCTTTGATAATGGCGATCGCCGCCGACTGAGGCAGCTCGTGAAACATCAACGACGTGCTCACCAAATCAAAAGATCCGTCTGGCAGATGGGTTGCTTCTGCCGCTGCGTGAACCCAGTTGGGCTGGGACTTTTGGCGGTTCATTGTTGAATGATCTGCGTTGTAACGGGCAACGGCTAAAAAGTACGGCGATAGATCAATGCCCGTTAGTTGGGCGTCTGGGAAAATATCTTGCAAAGCAAAGGTGCTCATGCCCACGCCGCAGCCTAGGTCGGCGATCGCCCGAGGAGACTCCAAATGGGGATTATTACGAAAATGGTCCTTAACCAGATCCGTAAAACTTTGGCGCATGTAGGCATCACCGTCGCGGCGGGGCTCATCCCACATTTTGGCGTGAACCGCGTAGGCGGCCACCTCCACCTCCGTTGCGGGCGACCACCCTAAATTCCCTTCTTCGTAAGCGTGAAAGCTGTTGAGATAGTAATCGGGATAAGCTAAATCTGAATTTTCCACTGCCGCTAAATCTTCCTTCCAGTCGCGCTCCTGGAGCTGTTTAGCTTGCCGTCGCCAGGGAATTCCCAAAGCCTCTGCCCGCTTAATGATGCGGCTGCGAGCCTGGTGCTTGGCAAAGCTGGCGACTGGTTTAATGCCCAAAAGTACGTTGACGGCGCGGGAGGCAAAATCGACGGAAGACTTAGAAGATCGAGTTGCTGTAGCGGTCATAGAAGGTTTTAGTAAACTTAATGGGGGCAATAGCGAGGGAAAGAGTAACCACGAACAAGGTGTGCCTGAACAGCGCTTCAAAGAAGTGCTTAAAGAATGCCTATAAAAGCATTCAAAAAAGAACGTCAAGAATGCCTTTATTGAATGCATTTGTCAAAGCAGTTCTAGTGTCAAAGCAGTTCTAGTGTCAAAGCAGTTCTAGTGTCAAAGCAGTTTTAAGTAAGCTCCACCTGTCCCTGTCAATTACCACTAGAGTTTAATCGAGTTCATCAGAGTTTCTCAGCTTCTGCGAAAACGGTAAGATTTTGTTAACTTCCGGTGAATTGTTTTAGGGGCGAATAAGGTGCTAGATAGGAAGTGATTGAAACTCTATTGCGCCGCAGTAGAATCCCCAGTGAAACACTGAATAAAAGTGAAATACTGAATAAAGTCGAATAATTTTCGAACCTTTTCAGACAGAAATTTTAGAGATAAATGGCATTGAAAAAAGCACATTTGAAGTGGCACATTTGAAATGGCAGATTTGAGTAATTGGACAGCAGCTTTACCGGCGTTTGTCGTCACCCTTCGCGAAGGATTTGAAGCCACTTTGGTAGTGGGAATTGTGTTGGCTAGCTTAGCTAAAGCCTCGCGGTCAAATTTAAATCGCTGGGTGTGGTTTGGCATCGTTGGAGGAATTATTGCCAGCGTTGTCATTGGGACTCTTCTTGTGCAAGGAATTCAGGCACTGGATCAGTCTCAGCAAACCTATGCGCCTTTACTTAAGGAGCTTTTGGAAACCAGCTTGGGCATTACTGCGATCGCCCTGTTGGGATGGATGTTGGTGTGGATGACTCAGCAGTCCCAGTCCTTAAGTGGCGAGGTGAAATCGGCTGTAACGGCTGCTTTAAATTCTGATACAGCGGGATGGGGAATTTTCGGCATTATTGCGATCGCCGTAACGCGGGAAGGATTTGAAACAGCGGTGTTCTTAGCGGCTCAGTTTCAAGAGGGACTGGTGACCTTACTGGGGGCGATCGCGGGTTTGTTGGGGGCGGGAATTTTAGGCGTCTTACTATTTCGCTGGAGCATTCGTATTAATATCTCCAGCTTTTTTAAAGTTATGGGAGCGGTTTTAATTGTATTAATTGGAGCGCTGACAATTTCTGCCCTAAAACACGGTAACGGTGTTGCATTAGTCGCCAATGACCTAGGGCTAATTGACTGCTGGTCCCTGCCAGATTCCTGTGTTTTAGGACCGCAACTTTGGGATTTGTCGTCAGTGTTGAGCGATCGCCAATTTCCCGGTTTGGTGTTTAAAACACTTCTGGGGTACCGCGATCATTTGTATGTGGCTCAGGCGATCGCTTATATCGCTACAGTAGCCACGATTTCCGCACTCTACCTACGCAGTTTTTCCACACTTTCCACCAAGCAGAAGGTGAAGCAAGCTAGGCAAGAGGCGCAATAAAAGGCGTTTTAGAAAGTCTGGCCCGGTTGGTAATGTGCCCCCCTTCAAAGGAAAAAACAGTAGGTATTAAAACCCTTACTGCCGCCGTATTTGAGGTTTAATTAACCATAGTCTCTGGCGTTTTGAACATTTGGCTTGAAATTACCGCTAACTGCTCTACGGAGTCCGCAACATGGGAAACCTTAATAAGGCGTTGCCACCAGGGGGCAAAAGCTTTGTCCATTTGCCAATGTAAAAGCCATGCCTTTTTGGAATGAGACGTGCCAGGGACTGGAATCCTTACAGTGGTTTGGCTACTCGTAATTTTGTTGATGTCCCAATCAATCCCTGCACTCCCATAGGGATCAACTCACTGTTTCCTACAGCAGCCCCCTTGTTTTGCTGTCCGTTGTTATGGCAATTTGACTGCCTACACCGGGATCAGCCTGGCGCAGAGGGTGGCAGCAACGTTGCGGCGATCGCACCAGCTTTTATATTCAGCTTCCCCCCGATTGTGAAAGACAAAGGGGGAGACGCCTTAACGCTGCCGTTAGTGTCAACTCCAAAACCTCTGGCGAAAGGACTATGAACAAAAACAATAAAGCCGGCAAAGGTGACTTTAAAAAGCCTAATAATTCGCCGGCTTATTAGGGGCTGTGCTCAGTTAAGCCTCAATTTTTTTAAATTACGGGCGTATATTCGTTACCGTCGTCTACGCCGGAAGCCGCCGGAGGATCGCGATCGCCGTCCGCCAGAACTGCCAAAGCTAGATCCTCCAGATCGCCGTCGCGGCTTTGATGTGGATGTGCCGCTGGAATTACGTAAGGTGCTGGAGCCGACGCCGGAGCCTGTGGATCGATTGGTATTGGTGGGCTGTTTTCGGGTGGTGGTGGTGCGGTTAGTGGTGGTTCCCGCTGTACCTGTCGGAGAGCTTTGGCGATTGGTCGTGGTGGTGCGGGTGGTGGTATTGCCAGTGGTGGAGTTTCTGGATCGGGTGATAGAACCCGTGGTGCGAAACTGCTGGGTGCGCGTTGCCCGAGGCGGCTCGTTGTAGCGGGTTCGGTAGCTGGAAACGGCGCGATCGTAGGTGTTGCCGTAGCCGCCGTAACCCACCAGCGGCTGACCCACCACGTAGGCGGGAGGGACGTAGTAGCGCGGGGTTAGTAAGTCTGAAGCGATCGCCCCCGTCAACACCCCCGTGGCAAACGGACTCCAGTAGGTGGGGCGCTGGCGCACATAAACAATTCTTTCGCGCCCCGTATTAGGATCCACCTGGGTTTGAGCCGTTGACGGAACATATTGAACTTGAAAATCTGGGCTCAAATATAGGATGCGATCGCCCCCCGCTACACGAAAATAAGACGCCTTTCCCGCCTGCAAATCTTCCTCAGAAAGTCGCGCCATTTGCAGCGCATTAGTGCGAAAAACCGGCGACGTTCCCTGGGGCGTATTCAACAACATCAAGCTATATTGCCCGTTGGAGTCGTCATAGCTAACCTGTTGCACCGGATAGTCGCCTGCTGGTATGGCCGCAGAATTAGTGTTGGAGGAGTCAGTGGCCGCCGTTTGACCCGTTGTTCGTGTGGGTGCTTGGGTGGTGTTGGTAGGAGACGATTCAGTGCCACAGGCTCCCAACAGTCCCGCCATTAAACAAAACAAAACCAGTCGATTTCGCCACATAGGTCCAGTAATAACAAGCAAATTTGGGCTCAAAACAGGGTGCGCAGCAGGGAATCAAAGGTCATCGAAGGCTGCATAAAATTCACGCTATTTCGGCGCACATTTTCCATCATAGCCAGCTTCACTAGGGCTTTTGATTCAGTGACTCCTCCTAAACTTCTTTTTACGTCAATGTTCTCTCACGGCACCACTGCTCCATCAGTTTTTGTCCGCTTAGTCGCCCTTTCCCCGTTCCTTGTCACCACTCCTAGACGTTTTTTTTGATGGATTATTAACGGTCGTACCATCAGGGCTTATTCTGTTTCTGTCTTGGGTTGGTTTTTCTGAATCGGAGTAACAGAATGGAAATGCTCGAAACTGAAATTATTGATATTAAAGCTCGCGAGATTCTAGATTCACGGGGACGCCCCACAGTGGAAGCGGAAGTGGAACTTGCCTGTGGAGCCAAAGCCCTAGCCCAAGTGCCCAGCGGCGCATCGACGGGAACCTTCGAAGCCCACGAGCTGCGTGACGACGACCCTACTCGCTACGGCGGCAAGGGCGTCCAAAAAGCCGTTGAAAATGTGAATGAAATTTTAGCGTCGGAGCTGTACGGCTACGATGCGCTGCAACAGGCGGAAGTGGATGCCGCCATGATTGCGAAGGATGGCTCTGGCAATAAATCCAACCTGGGAGCTAACGCGATTTTGGCGGTGTCGTTGGCCAATGCGAAGGCAGCGGCGGTGGCCACTGGCTTGCCTCTATATCGCTATTTGGGCGGTCCCATCGCCAGCGTGTTGCCGGTGCCGATGATGAATGTGATTAACGGTGGTGCCCACGCCGACAATAACGTCGATATTCAAGAATTTATGATTGTGCCCGTGGGCGCGGACTCCTTTAAGGAGGCGCTACGCTGGGGAGCTGAGGTATTTTCATCCTTAAGTAAGGTGCTTAAAGAGAAAAATTTGCTGACTGGCGTTGGCGATGAGGGGGGCTTTGCGCCGAATTTGGGGTCCAATCAAGAAGCGTTGGATTTGTTGATTGCGGCGATCGATCAGGCGGGCTATAAGCCAGGCGAACAGGTGTCGTTGGCGCTAGATGTGGCTTCCACGGAGTTTTTCGCCGATGGCAAATACACTTTCGACGGTTCTGCCCACTCCGTGGAAGAAACCATCGCTTACCTGGATAAACTGACCGGTGCTTACCCCATTGTGTCCATTGAAGATGGGTTGGCGGAAGATGATTGGGATGGGTGGAAAAAGCTGACTGAGTCTGTGGGATCGAGCACCCAGCTTGTGGGCGACGATTTGTTTGTCACTAACCCCGAGCGATTGCAAAAAGGTATTGGTATGGGGGCTGCGAATTCGATTTTGATTAAGCTGAACCAAATCGGTACTTTGACGGAAACGCTGACGGCGATCGACGTAGCCACGCGAGCTGGCTATCGATCCGTCATCAGCCACCGCTCCGGTGAAACCGCTGATACCACGATCGCTGATTTAGCCGTCGCCACCCGCGCAGGTCAAATCAAAACTGGTTCCCTGTGTCGCAGTGAGCGCGTTGCCAAATACAACCAACTTCTGCGCATCGAAGACGAGCTAGGTGACCAGGCAGTATACGCCGGAAAAATTGGTCTTGGTCCCACTGCATAATTAGCAGCGAGAATGAACTGACTCTAAGCCTTTCTGGATTGCTTTTTTTGATTGATTTACAGTCGCTCCAGAAAGGCTTTGATCTTTTTAAACACAAAATCGCGATCGCCATTTAACGGCACAAAATGATTGGAATTGTCTAACCAATGGAGCGTCTTGTCCTCCGATGCCAACCCATCAAAAATCCATTGGGCACCTTGGGGGGCGACCACGGAATCGTTTTTTCCTTGAAAAATTAGGGTGGGCTGTTCCACGCTACCCAGTTGGGATCTAACGATCTTGATGAGCTCCAAGGCACTGTTGACGGCTCGTAAGTTAAAGGTTTTGAACGGGCAGGCTTGCATTGCAGCTGCGCGGATTCTGGGATCACTTATAGCTAAACCCTTCCGAGGCACCTTTCCCACCAGGTTGCCCAACAGGCGATTAGCAAACTCCGCTGCTCCCATAACCGGAACCCATGGGGATGGGGCGATCGCCATAAACGGTGCCATCAAAATTAGCGCCTTGGGCGGATGGGTGGCTTTTTTATCAAGGGCTAATTTCAGCGCCACGGGACATCCCGTGGAAAATCCAATGACGACCACCTCCCCATGGCTCTCCAGCAATTGGTCGTAGGTTTGACTGGCTCGCGCTAGCCAATCTTCCCAATAGGAATCAGGCATTTTGCCGTTTACGGGACGGTAATCGTGACCGGGATAGGCGATCGCCTGCACCGCCCATCCCTGTTGGTTCAAAAAGGGCGCTAGCAATCCCACTTCGTAGGGACCCCCTCCTAAGCCGTGGAGAAACAGACAGGCAGGGCGATCGCCCGATGCTTCCAGGAAAAATGGTTCATTACTCAGGACCAGGCTATCGAGATTGGGCGATGCACTCATGATGTATTCCGTCTTGGGGCTCTAGGCTTCTTGTAGCCCGTTTGGGGGACCATAACCGGCGGAATAGGCCAATCTAATTAAGCGGAGGATTAGGCGGGGAAAATCCGCAGACGGCGGTTGGGCTCGTCGCCAAAGCTGGTGGATGACAGCTTGTAGTGTTCCACTAGCTCATGCTGCATTTTTCGCACCTTAGGCGATCGCGGCAGCAATTCCACAGGCTGTCCCTTAGGCAACACAATCTGCTCTACCGCCAGCCGCGCCTCTTCCAGCGCCTCTAACTCATCGTCATTGCCCTTGCTGGAAAACAAGCGCAAATCCACCGGTTCTGCTTCGCCGTCGTCCATTTTCAACAGCCGCTTTAAGGTGCGGCTAATTTGGGACATATTGTTGGACTTAACAATATAGATGGGAAGCTGACGATTTTTAGCTAAATGGCGCAGCTTGGAATGATTTTTCAGGTGCGATCGCAACGCCAGTACCGCATCCGCTGAATCCAACTCCTTCGTCAAAATTACCGGCAAATTCATCAGCTCAATCACCTGATCCAGCTGGTGGCGGCTAATGGCGTAAGGATAAACGTAGGTGTAGCCACTAATGCGACCGCGATCGTCCACCCCCTTATCCGGCTCCACCGAGCTAGCGTCAAGCAGTTGCTGGAACTCCTCCGATGGGCTCAAGGACGAACCCACGGGACGCAAAGCGCCAATATTATTGCCACGGGACACCCGAGGGGGAACCGCCTGCATCCGTCCCGCGCCGCGCCAGCCGTCCGATCCCGACATGGGCGAATAAACCATACCGTTGCGACCCCGCTTCGGCGAATCCAAAGGCAACTGCTCCTCCGGCTGCTCGTGGGTAACGGACACTTCCCCGTTGTCGTCCACGGTACGCACCTGATGGTCGGCGGGCTTTTTCCGCAACAGCCGGTCAATGGTGTTCGCCACTTCCGGATATACCACCCACCGCTGGCGCTCCTGCATTTCCACCGCAATTTCAAAGGTAGGCGGCGCTTTCCGCTCCAGCACCGTCTTTTGGGACCCTCGACGACGGGCTTCTTCGTCACCCAAGGTCACCGACTGAATGCCCCCCACCAGATCCGACAGGGTAGGATTTTTAATCAAGTTGGCGAGCTGATTACCGTGGGCGGTTCCCACCAGCTGCACTCCCCGCTCGGCGATCGTGCGCGCCGCCAGGGCTTCCAGCTCCGTACCGATTTCGTCAATAACGATCACTTCTGGCATATGGTTTTCCACCGCCTCGATCATCACCTGGTGCTGTAGCTCTGGGCGCGATACCTGCATCCGTCGCGATCGCCCAATAGCCGGGTGAGGAATATCCCCATCCCCCGCAATTTCATTGGACGTGTCAATAATCACCACCCGCTTATCCAAATCGTCCGCCAGCACCCGAGCAATTTCCCGCAGGGCCGTAGTTTTACCCACCCCCGGTCGCCCCAGCATCAAAATGGACCCGCCCGTTTCCACCAAATCGCGAATCATGGCGATCGTGCCAAATACGGCTCGACCCACCCGGCAGGTTAACCCCACCACTTTGCCCTGGCGGTTGCGCATGGCGCTAATGCGGTGAAGGGTTTGTTCAATACCCGCACGATTATCACCGCCAAAATGTCCCACCCTTTCGACGGTATACTCCAGGTCGTCATGGGTAATGGTGATAGCTTCATCGCCCAAATACTCGGAGCCGTGGAAAAATCGCGCCTCGGGACGCCGCCCCAAGTCCATCACTACTTCCACTAGATCATCTAACTTGTCATGGTTGCGCAATAGGCTGGCTAAAGGCAGGGGGAGCACCCCCAGCAGTTGCTCTAAATCGCCGCTGGATTGGGTTCGTCCTAGTTCAATAGATTCCATTAATTCGGTGGACTGCTCGTCGGCTACTTGATCGGTGCTTGCGTTTTCGTGCCTGGGGCTGATAGGGTTGGGGTCGCCGTTGGAGGGGATGGCGTTAGGATTATTATTTGAGGCGGACTCCCCGGAAGCTTCAGTCGCAGGCGTCACGTCAAGCGTGTTGTCGGCGGTCAGTGGTTGGGGCATGTTGTTTGTAAAATTTGCCTAAAATTACCGGTTCAAACTGACATTAAGTTCTTTGCGCTTTATTGAGCTGGCTAGTTCAAATCAATCCTCGAAACCAAACTTAGAGAATTTTGAGAACTTGGAAAAGTTTGGAACAGGGGAATGTGAAATTAAAGCTCGAAAGCTCTTTGGAAAAAAGCTTAGAGGTAGACGCAAAAATCGAAGATAGGTGACCGTTAGGATTTCAACATGGCTTTACTGGGGTGTTTTCTGGGGCGGTAACGGTAAGTGATCTTCGCGGAACTTTCCCTGGAAGTTGCCGGTTCGTTATTTAAGCTGAGTTGCTTTGATATGGTCTTGGCGTTGGTCCTGTTCGCATGGTAACCCCAAGTGGGGGATATTGGGATCACGAAATGGACAATGGTGCAAATGGCTGTAAGCGGCACCAACGCTGGGGATCCGCCAAAAAAGATCTGGAAAACTGTCGAGAAGTTTCAGATTGTTTTAGGAAAATTGTTCTGAGGCGCTGGCGGGTTAGATTTCAAGCTAAGTTGTGGCGTTTTTACTCGCGCTGGAATGTTGCGATCGCCGCCTTAAAAAACACGAGAAATTACAAGTTTTGTCGCTTTGAAATTTCAACTTTAATTGATGAAATCGACTATGCTTTGCCCCTAAGGACGCTGCTTTAAAGGGGCCGGTGTCAAGTTTGTGGGGGAATTGACGGGGACCGAACCTTTTAGGGGGGCAATTAAGTTGCGAGCGATCGCCCGTCCCCTGTGCAGTAAATCTGCCTGGGATTCTAGCGTTAGCGTTTGGTTGCACCGCTGCTCCCGCTGTTCTAGCTGGTCCAATACGGGCTTTAGCTGGGATCGTCCGTAGCCTCCGTAGGCGACTCCAGCGATTTTTCCCAACAATCCCCGCTGGCGTAGTTTGTCGGCGGTGGTTTGGTTGGTGCCGCCCGCAAGCTGGATAAAGCCGGGCAGGTTAGCGCGCAACAGGTCTTCACCGTAGGCGATCGCCGGGTCCGTGGCCTTTTGTCCCAGGTCGCCGCTCATGGGTTTGCCATCCGCTTGCCATAGCCAGGCGCATCCCGATCGCCGCACATCGCTGCCCACCCAATCCCAAATCTCGCGCAAATAGGGAATGGCGTCGGGATGGCGAGGGCAGCTAACGGCTACGAGCCTGAGGTTGGGCAAATAGGGACGTACGGAACGCCATAGGGTTTGAAATTTTTTGTAGTGTCCCACATGGGTGTGAATTTCCAGGGCATCTACCCCCAGGTCCAACACCAGCGCCGGTAAATCCTGGGGCGATCGCTGGTAAGTGACCGCGTCAATGTAGCCGTGGGGGCAAACTGACAGGCACCGCCCGCAGCCATAACACAGGGGCTCGATTACGCTGCTATGGGCGCTGTTGTTAGGGATGTTTGCCTCAAAGGCGATCGCCCCCGTGGGACAGACTCGCTCGCAGGGGCGCGGACAGTGGGCGGGGCAACGGCTGGGATCAAAACGAGCGGTGCGGAAGTGGGGATCTTCGCCATCGTTAACGCTAACCATTAACCAAGGGCGTTGCCAGGAATCGCCTTGTGGCTTTGTTCCATGAACCAATCGTTCACAGGCTCCCAACCCTTCCTGGGCGGCAGCCACCACCGCTGGCTCCGCTGCCACATCAATACAGTCAGCTCCCTCCAGCCCATAGGCAATCACTAGGCTGCGAATGGACGGCACATGCTGGAAGCTAGCGCCGCAAATCAGCTTAAACCAGCCACCAGAGTTGAGGGATTGGAGGGGGGAGTTATTGCAATTCACGCCCCCATGGTAAAAGACCTACCTCAGGACCGCATCTTCTGGTAGCAACCGCTCATCCTCGGGCTCTGTAGGCGGTGGCGCAGGGCGTTCCCAGTTGGGCGACGACAGGTCAGACATGGACTTTCGCTTCTTATCTGCCCGGGCTTTCTTCAGCACTTCTAAATCTTCCGGATCCAAAAGTTCATCGTCCACCGCCTCTAGCTCATCGTCCACTTCAGCGTCTGCAACGATGCCCTCAGCGCCGTTGATCACCCCGGCAATTAGGCGCATGGAAAGCTGATCTTCGTCGGTCATTACGTCAAGGGCGCTGTTAAACCGGCTCTTGACGGTTACACCAGGGCGACCCACCAATAAAATTCCGTCGGTGGCCGGCTCCAGCAACAGGGTGTCATTGCAGCCCGTTAGCGCTGTGGAATCAACCACCACAAAGTCAAAGCGCTGGCGAGCATCGGCGATTAGCTGGCGCATTTCGCTGGACTCGATGATGGCTGCCGGGTTGGGTTGAGGACCGGGGCAGGGAATCATATATAAATTCTCCACGTCGGGCACCAATCGTACGCAGTTGCTGAGGTTGCTGTAGTATTGCAGCGGCTCTTCCAATGCCTCTGGATCCAGGGCCACCCGCAGCGCCCGAGCGTTAGACGGCGATCGCAACCCTAGCTCCAACAGCAAGGTTCGCTTTCCAGCCCGCGCTGAGGCGATCGCCAAGTTGTAGGCAACGACGCTTTTACCCTCCTGGTTATCCATGCTGGTCACCAACACCACCGCCAGTTGGTCATTAAGCTGCCGAAGCTGGCTGCGGAACTGTTCGTAAGCTTCTCCGTAGGGGGACGGCTCCACCAACACCGGCAAAATATCCTCAGGCCAACCGGGCAATACTAGGTCGGGCAGGGTTCCAGCGATCGCCACCTCCCGCTCCGTAAAGGATGCCACTAGTTCCGGCACCGCCTGGAAACGTCCGTCCAAGATACCCAGCACTGCAAGAATCGCTAGGGCGCCCACCAAACCGCCACCGAGTCCAGCCACCAAAAGCAAAATTAGCGACGGACTTTCGGGAATTTCCTTTGACTTAAGCTGGGCAGGACGCGCCAGGGCTAAGCTGCTAACGGTTTCCGCCTCGGCAGCTTCGGCGTCCACCAGCTTTGTTTGCATTTGGTCGTGGAGCGCTTTTTTCAACGCCACCTGCTGAGCCAGGCGATCGCGCTCTAGCTGCTTATTGGGGATTGTGCGATATTGCTGACGCAGTTCCCCTTCGGTACGAATTGCCGTTTGTAGCTGCCGTTGAATGGTTTCCTGTTGGGTTTGCAATTCCACCAGCGCATTAGCTAGCCGCTGCCGGGCAGGGTCCAAATTACTGTTGATTTGCACTGACCCTCCCGCTTCCAGAGGTCGCACATTGCCCGTACCCAAAAGTACCTCTCGTGCCCGCGCCGTCAGTAGTTCTTCAAAAGTTTCTCGCTGACGCTGTAAATCCTGCATCACCGGATGCTGGTCCCGCAGGCGTTTGCTCTGGATGACCCGCTCCGATTCCACCTGGTCTAGCTGAGCTCGCAACTGCTGCACCGTGGGATCGGCACTTAATGCTGAGGACACATAGGCTTCATCCACCGATAGTCCCAGGCGCTGTTCCAAGCTGCTAATTTGCGCCCCAAGTCCCTCGAGCTGAAGGCGTAACTGTCGCTGTTGCTGCTGGCTGTTAGTAATTCCGCCCACTAGGCTACCGTTTTGTACCGCTAGGATGGCAGCGCCTTCAATGCGATCAAAATTTTCCAGTCTCCGCTCCGCTGCCCGCAGATCTCCAATAACCTCTGGCAGTCGATCTTCCACTGAGCTAGTGATTAACTTTAGCCGGGCCACGTTTTGCTGAAGGCTTTTTTCCTCCATTAGCGTCATTAGCAAATCCACTGCCACCTTGGCTCTTCGGGGATTGCCGTCTTTGTAGGCCACTTCAATGTATGGAGAAGCGCCGGGGTCCTTTTCCGGGTCTGGCTGAATAAATTTAACTCGGGCTTTCTTTGCCACCTCTTCTGGACCAACCCTAATTCCCGCTGCCACGCCTTCAATAACGTCATCGGCTAGCAACACCTCTTCCGTAAGAGTTTGTCCCTGCCGTAGAACGTCGGCTCCAGTTTGGGAGAATGACACGGCCTGTTGGCGATAGGACAAAATGCCCTGCATTGTGTAGTTGGGGTCACCGTTGGGCTGGCTGGCAACCACGCCACCGACTACACATCCCAGTGCTGGCAATACCAGTAGTAACCAAGGGTATTTACCAAGGGCGAGTTTAAATCGTTTAACAATGGGATGAGCCATGGCGGATCACAAAATTATTTGCTTAAGCGCTATTAAACCTTAACAAATTTCTCTCTTCTTCCTCTTCTAGAAAATTCCGCAGAGTTAGGAGAAATTTTCATATCCCTTGCTGTCGCCCGTCCTTTATTCGTCGCGGCGATTTTGGGGTGGCTGTTATCGATTGAGCGTTATTCGTTAGGCTTGGTTTGGGGACAACGCTATCGGTAAATATGAAACTTCCTGATTTGGATTTAGCCACCATCGACCGCATTGTGGAAATGGCTTGGGAAGATCGCACTCCTTTTGATGCGATCGCGATTCAGTTTGGCTTGCAGGAAAAGCAGGTGATTGCTTTGATGCGCCGGGAAATGAAGTCTTCTAGCTTTAGGATGTGGCGTAAACGGGTTACCGGTAGAAAGACAAAGCATCTACAAAACAGAGACTTTATTGCGGGAAGGTTTAAGTCACAGAATCAAAAAACTTAGTGCCCTTATTAGACGCTTCAGCCCAGCTTCTCCGCAATTTTTGAGTGATCGTTCACCGAAGAGAAACCATTTCAGTGGCGAGATAAAGTGATACATCAGCTAACAGAATTACATGCCGTTGTGGAGGTTCCTCGACCTCGACAACGCCTCGTTTATCCTTGGGATATTCAAACAATAAAGTCGTGGTCTTTGATTCGGCTATGGAAAGAAACTAGCTCCGCAGAAATCGGATCAATTTTTCTTGAACTTGCAGAATACAACAGAGTTTCAATTAATAGCGATGCCCAAGATGTGATCGGCTCAATTTTGCGCTTAAATGGTGCAGTTTTACCTGGAGGTATTCAAGCCATATCTCAAGGGGAAAATAAGAAAAAAACAAAGGTCATTTGTCCGATGTGCTGTTGCGATTTAAAGGATTGGCATAATTGGGTTGTTTTTTTAAAGACGGGACAGTCGCCTTGGATGGGTCACAGTCCTATGCCCGGTGTGGAGAGAAAAGGCGACGTTGTTCGTATTTACTCCGACATAGAGTCAAAGGAAAAGACCTCAAAGAAATACTTCCACATAGAAAGTTCATACTCTTATTTCAAGCAGCAGTTAAAGCAAGTGGAAAAAGACCTATATGAGTTTTTACTTTGCATTAAAGCTTGGGTAGACGATCTGGGGATGGAAGGAGGTGAAGAGCTAGAGTTGAAATTTGCAGAGTGGTTTCAGATTCTCCCCCCATTTTCGAGAAGCAAAGTCAAATGAAAGGGTAGTGTACAGTTTCGCCATTCAACTTTGCTGACGGCGCAAAATTGCCAGTGCCAAGGTTTGCCCGTCTACTCCCAGGGGCGATCGCTCCTCTGCCGCCAAAATCCCAGCCTCCGCATGCCAACCCGCCGCCGTCGCCGCCCAATCCAACCAATCCCCATGCCACGGATTGCCGCTATTTTTTGCCGCCTGCGCCCCAGCCCACAATCCCCCCAACAACCCCGCCAACACATCGCCACTTCCCCCTCGCGCCAGGGCTGGCGTACTGTGGGCAACGCCTTGTGAATTTCCATGAGCGTCCGCCAAAACCGTACGGGCTCCCTTCAGCAATATCAAGCTTTGCCAATGTTGGGCGGCTTGGGCGGCGGCGTCCAGACGATCGCCCCTGAGCACATCTGATAACTGGGGGCAAAGCCGCTTAAACTCACCGGGATGGGGAGTGAGGATTGTGGGCGCAGTGCGATTTATAGGAGCAGTTGTTTGGGCTAAGGCGGTCAAGGCATCAGCGTCGAGGATTAGGGGCGCGTCCGTTTGCAGTAGCTGGGGCAGTAGGGCTTGGGCGCTGGAAACCGTTAAACCACAGCCAGCAGCGATTCCGTCGTAGGAGCGTTTTTCCAGCAAACCGTCGGGGAGTTGGGCGATTGCGCCATCATCCGTTTCGGGGCAGCCAATTACCAACGCCTCTGGGAGTTGTGCCGTCAAAATTGGCTTGAGGCTGACGGGTACAGCAATGGTCAACATGCCGACGCCGCTAGCCCGTGCCCCCAATCCCGCCAAAATCGCCGCGCCGCTGTAGGTTTGGGAGCCGACGATTAGCAGCAAATGTCCCTGGGTGTATTTGTGGGCAAGGGGCGATCGCTTTGCCGGGCTGCACCAGGTTTGTGGCGTAATTCGTTTGGGGTTGGGCGCTGGCAAAACGGCGCGAATATCGTCGAGGGGCAGGTCGAAGTCGATTAGTGTTGCTTTTCCCTGATGGGCGATCGCTGCATCCTGCAAAAAGCTACGTTTCCAAAGTCCCAGGCAAAAAGTTTGGGTTGCTTCGATTGCGGTGCCCAGCACTGCCCCCGTATCGGTGTGGATGCCGGACGGTAAATCAATGCTCAAGATGGGGCGATCGCTGGCATTGATTTGGGCGATCGCTGCCGCCAGTTCACCGGTAATCTCCCGCTCCAGTCCAAAGCCGAACAGTCCGTCGATTAGGACAATATTGGGTGTTTGGGGCGATCGCGATGACGGTAGTTCTGGCACATTCAGCAAATTATCTACCGATTCAGCGATGGGGATATCCAAACTTTTGCAGTAGCGCCAATGGTCGTCCGTAAGGGGTTTTCGGCGTTCAAAAGGATGAAAAAGCTGCACCGAAAACCCTCGGAGCCATAACTCTCGCGCCACCACCAGAGCATCGCCACCGTTATGCCCCGGTCCCACCAGCACACCAATCTTCGCCGGACAGCTTTCGTCGATATAGTCCAACAACACCTGCAAAATTTGCTGGGTAATCAACATCCCCACCTTTTCCATAAGGGCCGCCACAGGCATTCCCGCCGCAAACACCCGCCCTTCGATCCCTCGCATCTCCGCCGCCGTTACCGCAAAGGGGGCGATCGCCGCTCTAGGTTGCCGAGATGAGGGGGAAAAGGGCATTGGCAGTTACTGGAGAGTTATTCAAAAGTGCTGGGATTTTGGGCGATCGCCTCAGCCCGTTTAGCTTCAATAGCAGTTACATAATCGGGACAGGCGACCTTGGCTGCATCACAAATTGCTCGATCCACCGCCAGTAAATCAGTGCCATAGGCAGACCAGCCGCAGGGGACCGCTGCCTTTTTGCGATTGGGTTTTAGGTCCGGGCTGAGGTAGGCGATCGCCCCATCCACAATGCCGCCGTCAAATAAATAGCCAATGCAGCCGTACACGTCTTCTAAAATTTTCGGCACTGACGGGCGATGAAGCTGACCGCGCGAGCTAGTGCTGCGGGCTTTGTATTGGGCGCGGGGAAATAGTCCGTAGAGATTTTTTAGCGACGCCGACACTAAGGTGCGCCCTTTTAGCTGAGTGCGTTTAAAAGCACTTACGGAAATGCAGCAATCCACCTCTCGCAACAGTGCCGGAGCCGTCATAGCCTCGTAACGCACCGGTTTATCAAAGCGATTTTCATACTCTGCTAGGGGTACTGTGTCCGCATCCAGCAGCGCCATGCCATCGTCCAAAAGTCCTGCAATACCGTGGGTTGCCATAATTTCATCGAACGTCACCTTGGAGCACACCCCTTCCAAAATGGTAATTTGTGCGCCAGGACTAGCTTTGCGTAACTCCTGCAAAACCGTTGCCAACATCTCCAAACTCACCGTGACAGGCGCTGATTCAGGGTAACCGAGGTTAGGTTTAACTAGGATATGGTTAGCGTTGTGGGTGGTGGGCGGCAGGGTAAACTCGGCGGCAAATTTTTTACTTTTTACCGCAACGCCGGGGGGGCACAGTACGGCAGACTGGGTAGCCATGGATAAAACCGGTGACGAGGGCAGAACTTAGGATAACGAATATGGTGGGAACTGAAACGAGCGGTTTCTTATCATGGGGTAAGAGTTGAGTGGTTTGGAAGGGGAGTTTATGAATAATTTTGCGCATAACAATAGGATGCTGAAGCGGATTGCAGGATTGGGCGCGATCGCCGGAGCTTTGGCGATTAGTTGGGGTTCGGGAGCGGCGATCTCCCAGGAAAATCAAGATCAACCCCGCCGCCCACGCCCGGCATTTTTTGAAGAATCTCGCCGGGGGAATCGCGCTGGATTTAGCGATACATTTTTGGGCGACGCCTTGAATGGCTCGGCAGATCCCCTCAGTGGCGGCGGTGCGGCAGGTACCGGCAGCGACACCACCACCGTGGACAATGCCATCAGTCAGCCTCGCGGACGGGCAGCCCAACCGGCAATCACCGTTGATCGTACTCGGGTGATTATTCCCAACGCTGGCGAAGTTCGATCCACTGGCTCACGCTAAAGGAAACCGTGGGGAGCATATGCCTTAAAGGCGACCCCCACAGCTCTCCCACAGCTATTGACTTTGGCATTTGATGGCGTTTAATCTGAGCGTCTAACGGCTAGCACCCCCTAAAGCAGCGAACTGTCGGGATAGTCCATTCCACGAAACCATCGATCTAGGTCCTGGGCGATCGCCTCCAGTTCACTAACTTTCAACATCGCCTCATCAGAAACCGCCCCTTCCACCCGGGTTCTCTTATCGGCATCCTCAACCTGGTAAGACGACGACTGGGATGAATCTCGCACCCGACTTGCTAGCTGTTGCTCAACGCTCTCACTTTCGTCCAGCACGTCGTAATCGTCATAGTCTTCGTCCTCCGAATAAACCAGCGCGTCAAAAGGCGTATTGAGGGGATCAATGTCCTCGATATTTGCTGTTTCAAAATTTGCTGTTTCAAAAGCGTTTTCAGAGGTGCCTTCAGGGGAAAGCTGGGCGACCCTAGGTTCCTGATTTCGTCGCCAATATTGGGTGAGTAAACTGGCTCCGACGATCGCCCCCTCCTGGGAATGCGGCCACCGAGCCATCAGCGACACCAACGGCACTGGTCCCACCAAAGCACTGAGGCGATCGCACAAATCCGTTTGGCGACATAGTTCTTGAGAGAGCCGAGTCCATCGCTGCAAATCCGCCGCTAGTTCCTCCAGCGATCGCCACGGCACAGCTCCAAAGGAAAACGACCGCGTTCCCCTTACCCCCACCTCAAAGCCCGCCACCGGCACATAGCCCCAAATCCATGCCCGCTTCAGGGATTCATCGAAACCAACGGGCACACAGGCCACCGTCTCTTCCGACAAATCCAACGGTAGATCACAGGTTAAGTTTGCGTCAGTCAAACCAACGTTAGTCAAATCAGCGTTAGTTAAATCAGCGTCCGTATTGCCATCGTCGTCGCCTGCCCTGTCCGTATCGGAACGGCTAACTTCGGGTAAAATCACCGGACGACATAGAATTTGCCCCCCCGAGTCTTCCCCTGCGCCCCCCACCTCCAACTCGGAAAAATCCAACATTCCCCACAGGGCCACCGCCGGGCGATCGCCATAGCGACAGGGAATATCTAGCCATTGCAATAAACTTTGTGCCGCTTCCATTGCTAAGTGGTTCAGCATTGCCACCTTGCCAAAAGCAGGGTTTGACTGTTCAGCAGCGATCGCCAGCCCGGTGCGCAGCCAGTTAGGCTGAACGGCGACCGGCACCGGAGAAGGACAGTTAGCCATAATTAATTCGTTGGGAGTGATTTTGGAGTGATATTGAAGAGCCAGCTTTGTGTGCCAGCACTTACCTGGGAATGCGTAATAATAACGCGCCCTAGTAAGCTACTCGGAATTGGGATCAGTATCAGGTAACAAATCTGACTTCAATAGCCGCTGGGCATACATTTCAGACTGGGCTTCAATCTTTTGAGCAATTTGCCTCAATAAGGGTAAACACTTACGCTTCCAGTGACTATGGACGGTTTGCTCCTTTACTTTGAGCTGTGCCGCCAGCGATCGCCACGACAGCTTCTTTTCCGCTGCCAGCGCCCCAACTTTTTCCCCCCGCAGCCGCAACAGTATTTTTTGCGCCACGTCCTGACAGTTTAGCCGGGTCGATTGACGGGCATGACATCCTTTCAAAGCACAGTCAGGATCCTGCTCAATATAAAGCTCCACCAATAGTCCCTGGCGCTGGGTATTTTCTCGCTGGACTCGGCTAATCACCCTGTCTAACCCCGACAGGGTAATCCCGTCCAAATCCGCCGAGATTGTTTCTCCCAAGGTCGCTGACGACTCGTTATTTTGGGCGATCGTGCAATCCAAACTCAAAGTGCCTTCACCTCGCCGCCGCACATCCTGGCGATAGAGATCCTTTACTCGATAGCGCAGTTGCCCATTCAGCCAAGAAATAAACCGCCAGCGGATGTTAGTGGCGCTGTCATCCCAACAACATTGAAACTCCGTTAGGCGCTTGTTGATGGTTTGTAGCGCCTCGTTAAGGGCTTCCCCATAGTCAGGATGGCTGTGACGGTATAAATCGGGCATTTGGGGAATCAGCAACAACAGGCGATTAAGTTGAGAAACATCACCTGATTTACCTAACTCGTGAGCTGACGCTGGGAAAAAACGCTGGGGATCTCGCTCGTGGAGGGCGTTTTTAAGGGTGCGAACAAAGGTTTCATCAAGGGGGTAGGGAATAGGATCCCGAGGGGAGCGGTACGACGGAGCGGACGATCGCGGAATTGGAGCCATCGAAGGGAATGTGCGAGGGAGAGTTGGTATTTTGTATACAATGTTGGTGACTGCGATAATGCCTCACCTTTTATAACCTCATCAAAACGAAGGTTATGTGGCAAAGGTAGATGGCTACTGAGCTTATAGTGTGTAACCACCCTCGAAAATGGCATGGGGCACTGGAGGGTAGTGGTGTGTGGCACTGACAAATGTGAAATATTCAGGTAAGCACAGTCAACGTCCAATATTTACGCCCTCAAGGTGTGCTATTCATTACCTCTGTTGCGTTGCACCGTAGGGGCATAGTTGGAACGCTTTGAGAGGGGAAATAAGGGCTGTAAGTTAGGCGGCGTATGGATTTGGGACGCTTCTGTGGTGGCGATCGCCCCTAAGGATTGAAATTCGAACACTGAAGCTTAAAAACTAAAGCTTAGAAATTGAAGTAGATAAAAGGCACTCCTTCGGGAGCCAAAATCCAAACCGCCAATAGGCAGGTGGGGGCAAGGGCAAGCTTTATGGGCCAGTTAAGTTTCAGGCGAAGTCCTTTTTCGATGCCATAGTTAAGCACCATAACGCCCACAATTCCTAACAATAGCCAAACTATTTGAGACCGATCCAATCCCAATGTTTCCTGATAAACCAAGGTGACAAACTGGGGGTCAGCGGGGTGATTAAAGAAGTGGGCGATCGCCCGTCCAGATTGGTTTAAATCCGGCAGACGGAAAAATATCCAGCTAAAGAATACGGTGGCTTGGGTAAGGCTCCAGCCTAGCAGCCAGCCGGGGGGAGATTTCCAGAATTTTTGCAGTTGGGGGAGACGCTGGCTCAGATTTTCCGTGCAGCGATGGAGCGCCAGCCCGAGTCCATGAATGCCGCCCCACACGATAAAGCCCCATGCCGCACCGTGCCATAATCCGCCGAGCAGCATCACGATGCACAGGTTCAGGCAGGTGCGCCATAAACCGAGCCGGGAGCCGCCGAGGGGGAAGTAAAGATAATTTCGTAGCCAGGCTCCTAGGGTCATATGCCACCGCCGCCAGAAGTCGGCAAGGCTGTTGGATAGGTAAGGGAAGTCGAAGTTCATGGGCAGCTCGAAGCCCAGCAGTAGGGCACTGCCTCGGGCGATATCTACATAGCCGCTGAAATCCAGGTAAAGCTGCAAGCCATAGGCGACGGTGGCTAGCCAGATATCACCGCTGCCTGCCCGCTCCAGATTGTTGAACGCAAGGTTCACCCCGATCGCCAAAGAGTCGGCAACGATTCCTTTCTTGATCGCACCGCAGGCAATTAGCCAAAGCCCTTCGCTGAGTTGGGCTGAATTTAGAAAACGCTGTTGGGCAATGTTTTTTAGCTTGCTGGCTAGGGTTTGGTAGCGAACGATGGGACCGGACAGTAGCTTTGGGAAGAAGAGTTTGTAGGTGGCAAACTCAATAAAATCTTCGGCGGGGGGGGCGCCGCGAAAAACGTCCACCAGGTAAGCGATGCATTCGAAGGCGAAGAAGCTTAGCCCCAGCGGTGCGGCGATATAGCGGGTCACCCAGCCAGCGATATCGAAGAGGGCGGGTTCTTGGAAGCCCCAACCCAGGGTGTTCAGCACAAAGGGGACGTATTTAAAGCCGAAGAGCAGCAGGATATTGAAAACAACGCCGATGGTGAGGAGCTTTTTGCGTTGTTGTTGTCGTCGCCCGTCGCGCTGAGGATGAAGCAGGTTGCGCACCTGGAGGCTGGGCACGCCTCCAATTGCCAGCCCCAGCCAAAAATTAATCAACACCCCCGCCAGTAGCAACGTGATGTCGATGGGTTCGTGCAACCCGTAAAAAACCAGGCTGACAATTAGCAGCACCGACAGTCGCCATAGTCGTGTTGGAGCAAGCCAAAAGGCTGCCACTACCAACGGCAAAAACAGGGTGTAGGACAGGGACAGAAAGGTCATGGGATGGGTGACAAACAGCGCGTTGGTCAGGCGCACCCAGTGAACGCACTAATTAAAGTGGCTCAAGCCTACCCCATTCAACCGGAGGCTTCAACGCATGGCGAACGAGAAATAATCCGCCACCCTGCGATCGCCTCAGTGGATATGTGAAAAGTAAAAAAGCTAATGATTCAGCCTGTGGTTGAACAACTAACAAACCCCATCACATCAGTTCAATCCTTCCGAAGAACGTTGCAGATCAAATGGAATTTCGATTATAAATCTGGTTCCTTCACCAGCAGAGGATTGGCAATGAAGGGTGCCGCCATGCTTTTCGGTGATGATTTTATAGCTGATGGACATTCCAATGCCTGTGCCCTTACCAACAGGTTTTGTGGTGAAAAACGGATCAAAAACCTGCTGGCGAATCTTTTCTGGAATCTCTGGCCCATTATTCTCAATGTGAATTGCCACTCGATCAGTCCCAAGCCGCTGAGTGTGAAGTTTGATGGTACTAGGGTTTTGATTAATCGCTTCTAAAGACCGATCGAGATCGCGCTCTTCTAAAGCATCTAAGGCATTAACCAAGATATTCATAAACACCTGATTCAATTGCCCTGGATAACATTTCACCAGGGGTAGATTACCGTAGTCTTTTTCAATTTGAATTCCGGGTCGTTCAGAGGTCGCTTTGATGCGATGATCTAGGATCAACAACGTGCTATCAAGCCCTTCATGAATATCTGCTGCCTTGTATTCTGATTCATCCAAGCGAGAGAAATTTCTAAGGGAACTTACAATCTGGCGAATGCGTTTTGTCCCAACTGTCATTGAGTCCAGAATTTTGAGAGAGTCTTCCCTTAAAAAGTCTAAATCAATGTCTTCAATTCTCTCTTCAATCTCAACGGATGTGGTGGGATAAGTCGTTTGATAAAGCTTAATTAGATCAAGCAGATTTTGGGTGTTCTCAATCAGTGGAGTAATGTTGCCGTGAATAAAGTTCACCGGGTTATTAATCTCGTGGGCGACACCTGCAACCAATTGCCCAAGAGATGACATTTTCTCGCTTTGGATTAGTTCGAGGGTTTGTCTATCAACCCTTAATTGCAATTGTTGTTTCTGAGCGACTAATGCCGTAGATCGAGACTCAATTTCGCCGGCCATATACTCAAATGATCGAGTAAGGTTCTCAACTTCTTCAATTTCTGAATGCTTGGGAAAGTCAACTTTTTCTCCTTGACCCAGTTTGAGTGCGAATTTGGCCAGATCAGTAAGGGGGATAATCACCTTGGTTTTGATTATGGTAGAACCAATTACCAGCACAATAACGACGATAACTAATTCAGAGATATACCAAATTTGAGCCGTAAACGTTGTTGTCTTGAATTGCGCCTGTCGCTCCTCCAAAAGGCGGGACTCTGCCTCAGTGAAGTTGTAAAGGATAGGGCGCATATCGTCCATCAGTTGCTTACCTTCGTCAGTTTTGACGAGCGCCAGAGCCTGATCTTTCCGTCCGCTTGTGGCTAGGTCAATCGTCTCCTGCAACTCCGCAAACTTCTGTTGCATCAACCCCTGAATTTCTTCTAATCGCTGCTGTTGAGCATCGTCGCTATGGGTCAGAAATTTAAGCTTGTTTAGTCTTTCCGTTGCTCCTTGTCTACCGGTGTAGTAAGGCTCCAAATATGACGGCGAATCCGTTAGTAGAAATCCTCGTTGCCCGGTTTCTGCGTCCACTAACTGCTTATCAAAGTTGGCAGCGGTGGTGATTACTTCATGGGTATGCGTCACCCAATAGTTATCGTCTAAAGCCTGCTTTTCTCCGACAATGAACATCACTAAGCTGATGACACTAATCAGCGTCATCGTCAGAAAAAATACTCTGTAAATGCTTGTGATCGTTGTTTTTTTTCTTGTTCGGCGCATTTTCAGCAAAATTCTATTGGTGCAGGGCTAAGGATTAACTGACTGACTGATTCAGGGGTTTACCGCTATTCCCAACCTGAAAGATAAACATGTTTTCTCCACCGATGAGCCATGGGAATAGATGCACAAAAGCTGAGAGCCAAGGTGGGTCATCAACTTTTAGTCTCTTATTTTTACCTTACCCAAAGTCAATGAGATCAGTCCCACCCCGATCACCCCAATCAGCGTACTAATGTCACTCATCAGACTGCCGAAATTGCGCTGCCCATGATCGCACCGCCTTTCGTATCGCTCGCTGCCCTTGGGAACGATGCTGCTCAATCAAATCTGGTAACTCGCTCGCAGGAATTTTAGGAAGCGCCACACTGGTTTCTCGCTGCTGGTAAATCCCCTCTTTTACCAACTCGTCAATCTCCAGTTTACCCTCGTCATAACGCCAAATTTCTGGCACTCCCAACTGAGCGTAAATAGGGAACCTTGCCAGGGATTTGCTGGTTACATCAATTTCCAACACTAAATCTGGCGGCGGATCTGTCTTCAAGCTGGTGTCAAGATCTGTTCGCCCCCGCACCATCGCCTCGTTTTGAATATAAAAACAATCATCTGCCTCTACCCCCATTTTCTTCAGATGCTGACGCCAGGTGGTGGAGCCGTAACACGCATAATCCATGTCTAGCTCGTCTGCAATATCCTTAACCAGGTCGCTGAGGGAAGATTTGAAATACTCGTGCTCGGGAAAGGGGACCATAATTTCTAACTTTTCATTGTCATACGCTAATCGGTAGCCAGAGGTGTAGCCAAAGGTCAGGGCGATCGCCTCAAACTGCTCCCAGGTCACCCCTTGAAACACCACATGACCGCCACTGGGAATCATCAAACTATCGGGGGAAATAGCAACGGTGGGGGTGGCAGTAACCGGGGCAACAACCATGGGACTTTCTCCGACGAAATCTCATAGCAAAACAACTACTCTCAATCTAACCCCACAGCCTCCCAACTATCCCAAGCCGAGAATTACTCCTAACCCGATCGCTGCGATCGCCCCAATCAGCGTATTAATGGCGTTTACTACTTCGTTGGTCATCCAGTTGAACTTGTCCTGAAGGGTGGCACCGATAAAACTTTCGGCGGTGGTGCCAATAAACGCTGCCACTGCGCAGATGGCAATGCCCAGCAGGGAAATTAAACCCACGCCCCAGCCGCCCAGCGCAATCAACAACGAACCAATAACTCCGGCGATCGTCCCTTCCAAACTCACCGCCCCCTCGGTACCCGCCGCCACCGGCTGTAGGGTGACCATGGAAAACGTGCGCTTACCGTAGGCTTTACCAATTTCGCTGGCGAAGGTGTCCGATAGTTTGGTGGCAAAGCTAGCCACATAGCCCAGCCATAGCCAGGGAATCCATTGAGGAGAGTTTGTGGCGATCGCCCCCAGCACTCCCAGAGCACATACCGTCGCCGTCGCCGCCGAACCCCACACATTTTCCGGACCCCGCGCCCCGGATCGCTTCTCCGCAATCCCCGCCGCTTCCTTTTCCGCCAACCCCACCCGCGTCACCGCCGACCCGGCAATAAAATATAGCCCAACCACCACATAGCCCGGCCACCCCAAACATCCCCAAACAATTACGCCCAAAAACCAAGCATGGACAATCCCCGCCGGGGTCAACAACGCCTTGGGCAATCGCCACACAATCAACAGCAGCACCGCGTTTAAAACCGCGCCAAATAGCCACGGCTGCCAGCTCAACTCGCTACCCACGGTGACCCAATCGGCGATCGCCCCCATCTGTTCCCCTCGCACCTGCGCTTCGTCCTATCTATCCTAAATTGAAAGCCTAAATTGAAAGGACTTTGAGGGTGGAGACTATGGAGCGAGACCTATCAGGATCAGCAGTATTTCACTTGGCATTTCCCGTATTGGATATGGCGCAGGCAAAGGAGTTTTATGGAGATCGGCTTGGCTGTGAGGTAGGGCGCGAGTCAAAATCGGCGCTGATTTTAAACCTCTACGGCAATCAGCTAGTAGCCCATTTGGCGAAAGATATTTCTCCCCAACGCGGCGTCTACCCCCGCCATTTCGGGCTGGTATTTGAAACGCTGGAGGATTGGGAGGCATTGGTGGAACGGATGCGATCGCAGGAAATTCCGTTCTACGACAAACCTCGCCGGCGCTTTACCGGTGATTGGCTAGAACACTACACCGTTTTTATCGCCGACCCCTTCGACAACCTGATGGAATTCAAGTTCTACTGCAATGCCGAAGCTGTGTTTGGCTCTCGGGGGGATTCGCGTATTGGCGATCGCACCCTCGATAACCAGCATTAGTCGCCGGTAACGGACAAGCCTTCAACCCAAATGCGTGGGCAAACGCCGCCGGGGGTCACTTCCGTTTCCTCTTCCACATAAATAATGGACTTCAGCAGTTCGCGGAAATCACCGGCAACAGTGGCAGAATCAACGCTGCGGCGACTCCCCTTATTCACCAACCAACCGTCAAAGGGCAACGAGAATGACCCCTCCAACGATTTCACACCCGCGTGCAGCGCCTGCACCTCATCAATAAAGATCACGTTCTCAGCGGTATCCAAGCTGTAGGATTTCTCCGCCTGCTCCCCTCGGGTGACGTGGTAAAACTCAGGACCGACGCTAACCTTTGCCCCAATGCCCGCATGACCAGTGGGCTTCGCTCCCATGCGCTTTGCAGTGCCAGCGCTATGGAGGAAGTTGGTCAGCACGCCCTTTTCGATTAGCGCCACTCGCTGGGTTGGTGTGCCCTCGCCATCGAAATAGCTAACGCCAATGTTGTCGGGATGGTGGGCGTCGTCGTAAACCGACAGCAGGGGAGAGGCGATCGCTTCTCCAAGGGATTCCGCCGTCGAAAGACTTTGATTATCCAAAATACTTTGGGCGTTATACATATTCGAGAACGCCCCCAGCAAACTCAGAAATGCTTCAGCGGAAAACACGATGGTGTATTGCCCCGACGGCACCGTGCTGTAATCCAAATGGCTGACAGTTTTCTCGATCGCCTCGCCCACGCAGCCGTCCATATCTAACGTCGCCAAGCCTTGGGACACCCGGTAAGCACCAGCGCTGCGAGGCTTCTTGCCCTCCTGCTCCGTTTTGCTCACTAAATAAGTAGAGGCAACAGACCGAGCTTCGTGGCGCATTGCCCCTTCGCTATTCAGATAAAACCGCTCCGTATCGCTTTGGGACAGGTTGTTGTAGGGCACTGCCGCGATCGCCGGGTGAGCATCCAAAAATTCCTTTTCCGCCTTCACCAACGCATCCAACAAATCAGGAATCGGCGCAGGTTCCACAAGATCGCTCTTTAAGTCAGGAATCGGCTCAGTGGCAGCGGGGCTAAAATCCGGCGCGTGTTCCACCACCCCAAACTCGCTCGCCTCCTTCGCCGTCGCCAACGCTGTCTTCAACCCCGTCTGATCAAAATCCGTCGTGGACGTAATTCCTACCTGCCCCTTCTCGTTCCAAACTCGCACCGTTACACCGGACCGCTGGGACGCCTTCACATTCTCCGGCTCCCCCTTATCCACCTTGACGCTGGTTGAATCTGTGGATGACCCATAAATATCAAACTTGGCGATCGCCAGTTCTTCCGCCAAGGTTTGTGCCGTCGAAGCCAGAGTTTGAATGTCGATCATGGGTAGCTAACTAGAACCGAGTTACGGGGATTGATACAAATCTCAACGTTTTCAATATAGCGCTCTCAATCCCCCTTTAGCTGGTGCTAACGGTGAGGCGATCGCGAATAAACTTCCCAAGCTGAAAAATTTCATCGGGACAAATGCTGTGATCCATGGGGAAATCGAAGTAGGTGACGGATGCTCCCCGTTTGCTGAGATTTTCTTTCGCCATTTGCGCCATTTGCAGCGGCACGATGGGATCGCGGGTGCCGTGCATAATCAGAACCGGCGGCGCACTGGAAAGATCTTTGGGTGGATCGTGGTGCAGGTAGCCGCTTAAGGAAACTAGTCCGGCTAAAGGCAGATCCAGCCCCACATCCAAGGTCATCGCGCCTCCTTGGGAGAAGCCTGCCAGGATGGTTTTTTCCAGAGGCACCTTAAGTTCGGCGGTGATTTCGGTGAGCCAGTTTTTTAACGCATCTCGACTGTTCTCCAAACCGGGATAACCTTCCGCTTCCAAGTCGTACCACATCAGCCCCTGAGGATTATGGGGATGGGGCATGGGCGCATCGGGAAATGCAAAGTAGCAATTGCCAAAATCCAACATCGGCGACAGGGATACCAAATCGGCGCTGTTTGCCCCCCAACCGTGGAGGACAATCACCAGCCCATCAGCGTTTTCAGCGTCTTCGGGCGGAATCGTAGTGGCAGTTAAAGACACAGGCGCACACCTCTGTGAAATGCTCTTGTAGAATGCTTTCGTACTGAATCTAGGGTACGCACGAATTGCACCGTCTACGGCGGGTCGTATCCAAGATCATTTTCCAAAAATGAGAAGTTTATGGCACCGTTAGCACTGCTGAGCGTTTCCGATAAGACCGGCGTGGTGGAGTTTGCCCGTCAACTGGTGGAGAAGCACAACTATGAAATCGTCAGCAGTGGAGGAACGGCAAAAGCCTTACAAGATGCCGGGATTCCCGTCACCAAAGTCTCCGATTACACCGGCTCACCGGAGATCCTGGGGGGACGGGTCAAAACCCTACACCCAAAAATCCACGGCGGTATTCTCGCTCGCCGCGACCTGGACAGCGATGCCAGCGATTTAGAAGCCAACGGCATGCGCCCCATCGATTTGGTGGTGGTCAACCTCTATCCCTTTGAAGCCACGATCGCCCAGCCCGACGTCACCCGCCCCCAGGCGATTGAAAAAATCGATATCGGCGGACCCACCATGGTGCGAGCCGCAGCGAAAAACCACGCCCACGTCACCATCCTTTGCCAGCCTGATCAATACGAAGGCTACTTGGCAGAATTGGATACTAACGGTGAAGCGTCCCTAAGTTTTCGGCAGGCAGCCGCTCGGCAGGCGTTTTGGCACACCGCGAACTATGACTGCGCGATCGCCAATTACCTCACGGACAACGACGCCACTGAAGAAACCGAGAGCTTACCGTCGTCCTATGCCACAGCAGGCAATTTATTCCAAAGCTTGCGCTACGGCGAAAACCCCCACCAAACCGCGGCTTGGTATGCCTCCGGTGCCGCCAATGGCTGGGCTGCGGCAGAGCAATTGCAAGGTAAAGCCCTGAGTTACAACAATTTGGTGGACTTGGAAGCCGCCCGCCAAATTATTTCCGACTTTGCCGATCCGAAGAATCCCCCCGCCGTCGCCATTCTGAAGCACACCAACCCCTGCGGCGTCGCCGTTGGTGCAGCAGTGGATTCGCCTTTGGAAGACACCTACCGCAAAGCCCTCGCCGCTGATTCCGTCTCCGCCTTCGGTGGCATCGTTGCCGTAAACCGTCCCATCGATGCTGACACCGCCGCCGCCTTTACCGAAACCTTTCTGGAATGCGTCGTGGCTCCCGGCTGTAACGACGATGCCAAAGAAGTGCTGGCGAAGAAGAAGAACCTGCGAATCCTAGTGTTGCCGGATTTAACTGCCGGACCTTCCCGCACCGTAAAGGCGCTCGCTGGCGGATTTTTAATGCAGGACGCCGACAGCCAGCCCATTAACTCCGACGATTGGAAAGTGGTCACCGATCGCGAACCCACCGCCGATGAATTAACAGAGCTTGCCTTTGCCTGGCGAGTGGTGAAAAACGTGAAATCTAATGCCATTGTCGTCACGGGCGATCGCGCCACCCTCGGCATCGGCGCGGGACAAATGAATCGGGTCGGCTCCGTCAAAATTGCCCTAGAGCAAGCGGGCGAAAAATCCCACGGCGCAGTGCTCGCCAGCGACGGCTTCTTCCCCTTCGACGATTCCGTACGCACCGCCGCTGGCGCCGGAATCACTGCCATCATCCAACCCGGCGGCAGCATGCGTGACAACGAATCCATCAAAGCCGCCAACGAACTGGGCATTGCCATGGTGTTCACCGGTATGCGCCACTTCCTGCACTAGTCTCTGCACTGGGTGCTGCAACACTCAGGTCGGACTGTGACGATCGCCCATGGGGAGATCCGTCCGGCGATCGCCCCAATACCCGCCCCATTGCCCCTAAGTAATCTGGCTTAATCCATCCATTCGATTGATACAATACGACCCAAGAAAAAGTAAACACCCGTTTCGTTCCCGATCCGTTTTCTAGAGAAGCATCCCAAGTCCTTACGCCGCCATGATCCAAGTCGCCCCAAAACCCACCACCGAATTAGATATCGAAGCCCTTGACGCAGAATTAGTCAGCAAGCACCCCAAAATCATCATGGAGCGTGCCCTGTCCCTATTCGACAATATCTCCATCTCTTTCAGCGGCGCGGAAGACGTGGTGCTAATCGACATGGCCCACCGACTGGGGATGCCCTTCAAAGTATTTAGCCTCGACACCGGTCGCCTCCATCCGGAAACCTATCGTTTCCTAGAAGATGTGCGGAAACACTACGATATTGAAATCGAAGTGATGTACCCTGAAACCGCCGCTGTGGAAGAGCTAGTGCGGAAAAAGGGCATGTACAGCTTCTACGAAGATGGACATAAAGAATGCTGCGGCGTCCGCAAAGTCAAACCCCTGCGCCGCAAGCTGAGCACCCTGGATGCCTGGGTCACTGGACAGCGCAAGGATCAAAGTCCCACCCGCTCCGATGTGCCCGTCATTCAAAACGACGGCTTCTTCGGCAGCCCCGACCATCCCCTCGTAAAATTCAACCCCCTCGCCAACTGGTCCTCAGAAAAGGTGTGGCTCTATATCCGCTCCTACGAAGTGCCCTACAATCCCCTCCACGAGCGTGGGTTTATTAGTATTGGCTGCGAGCCCTGCACCCGACCCGTATTGCCCAACCAGCACGAGCGGGAAGGACGCTGGTGGTGGGAAACTGCGGATAAAAAAGAGTGCGGTCTTCACGCGGGCAATCTTAAACAGAGTTAGGGGGGAAGAGCAGCGATCGCTCTAAATCCCTAAAAAGGGCGCCGTCGCTGTAGTCTTATCTCTGGAATCTTAAGACTGAGATTTCGAAAAACTTAAGGATTCGGACTTTTCAGATACTCACTGAGAAGGATACAATTCGTGCAGTTATGAGACGACACGTCTAACGATTCCTCATTTACCACAGGAAAACAATAATGAGCTTTATCCAATCGGTAGGCCGCCGCCTCGGTCTAGCTGCTGTAACTTTGAGCTTGGCACTGGGCTTGGTGTGCTTCGCTGCCCCTGCTGCTAACGCAGAGACTCAAAATGTTGAGATGACCTCCGCATTGCAGTTCAGCCCTCGCGAGATCAAGGCTGCCCCTGGCGACACCATTGTTTGGAACAATGCTGCTGGTCTTCCCCACAACGTGGTGTTTGACGACGGCTCTAAGTTTGATGCTGATGAAATGAAGACCCTGGGCAAAATGCTGGGTAAAGGTCAAACCCAAATTACCTTGCCCGCTGACCTTCCCGCTGGCGACTACACCTACTACTGTGCACCCCACCGTGGTGCCGGTATGAACGGCGTAATCTCCGTACAATAAGCACGGGAAAAAGATTATAAGTTCAGCTAAATAGCTTATAAGCAAGTCTAATAGCGCTGTATTTTTAACGGTGCGAGTTAGGAAAGCGCCGGGAACAATATCCCGGCGTTTTGCTGTCTAAAGGGTGTCTGGCTTGGAAGCGATAGGCTTAATAGGAAGAAAGCGATGCGGATTAGAACAGGAATAAAACCTTAGGCGCAATAGAAAATTGCGCTAATCTAAGAAGCACTTTAAACATTGTTAAGGTAAGCTAAGGCGGCATCAAGCGTAGTAAGCTTATTGCCCCTAATAAAAAATCATCCTATCGGAGTGCATGCCCCGGCTAAACGCACTGGTACGTTTAGCAGTTGTCGGGGGAATACGAGTCGCCAAAACTTTACATCTGCCTTTTTATTTCCACTTATTTTGTTTATTTCTGACTACGTACGTTGTATGTTGCGCCCTCCAGCGGTGGGAAAGCTGTTGGTACACACCCTGGGAGTGGGCGGGATCGGACTGTTGGGCGTTACGGCTTTGACCCCTACCCAATCCAGTTCTTATCAAAGCCTGTCGGGGATTGATGCCGGTTCCCTGATTGATGGGGGGGGCGGTGGCCAGTTTGACGGCGGCGAAGTTCAGCCCCTACAGCTAGCTGCGCTAGGTAGTGCTGAGGCTAAAGTGGACAATACGAAGTCCGCGGATGGTTCTAAAGGACCTGAGCCAACCCCAAGCATGGATGTCAATGCAGTTCCTCCTAATGCGGCATTTAAGGATGAGGAAGCGTTCTGGCTTAAAGGGGGAAGCAAAGGAGGCGGTGATGCGTCACAGAAGCCTGAATTGAAACCGCCTGCTCTGGAAACGTTGCCGATTCCTAAAGAACTTTTCGGAAGGCTGTACCAAGGGCCAACTTCACTGGGAGTCGTGGCTGTGGGAGTGGCTGAAGGAACGTACCGTCTGATGGTGCGCAACGGGTCGCTGTATGTGCAGCCTACTCGGTCTTATTACGGGCACGTGGATCCAGGCAACTTATCCTGGGGCGCCCGGGTGGTTAATTATGGTCCCTGTAGCGATCAGGGGCGCAGTGGTGGTGACTTGGCGGCGGCGGCGGATCAGTGTGTGCAGCGGTTAGCGGGTCGGCTGCCGACGGTATTGAGTGATTTCTCCCAGGCAGGAATTGATCCTCGTGAGGACCTGGAGGGGTTGCTGAATGGGGTTGATTTGTACAATCAGGCGAGCCCTATTCATTCCCGCTGGTTTCCTAAGGCGCTGGCGATCGCCCGTAAAGGGGGTCTGAGTGGGCTAGAGGCTTATGCTTGGGCTCGCACCGCGTCGTTCTATTTAGACGATGAGAAGCGATTGGATTTACGGGATGGCACCAACCGGGCTACGGGCTTAATTGGTATTTGTCGCCGGGAAGGGTCCGCTCAAACCCAGTGGGAGTGTGTATATCGTGACCAGGCTCGGCGAGTGGGAGCGATCGCCACAGTGTACCGAAAATTCCTACAGCTTTCAGAGTCCTAAGACCGGTTGCCAATTCAGCTTTAGGGAGTAAGGGGTAAGTCTCTTTAAAGGCGAGAAGGTGAAAAATAAGTCGATGTGCTGAAGAGGGCTGTGGCGCTTAGAAATCGGCACTTTGTTAACTTTTCCCGCGCCCACAAAAACCGAAAGGCTAGACTGACTAAAGACAGGCGGGTTCGACGGGCTTGCATGGGACACACTAATTGCGACCTTCGATCACGTTGGGGTGATCGAATTTGCGTTTCAGCAGCTTGTTACTAATTTAACTTCCCCTCGCCTACTGGTGTTCTGGAGCAACGTTTATGGTTCGGTTCCGTATTCAGTCTGATGGAGAAATTTCTGCTTCGTCGCAGTTATTTAATCAGATTCGTTTTGCGATCGCCTCTCGTCAGTATCCACCGGGACATCGTCTGCCCAGCACACGCCAGCTTGCGATGGAAACGGGGCTGCACCGAAATACCATCAGCAAAGTGTATCGACAGCTTGAGGATGCGGGGCTGGTGGAAGCCCAGGCAGGGTCGGGGATTTATGTACGGGCGCTGGGTCATGAAGGGGGCGCTCAGTTGCGATCGCCCATTTTCGATTCTCACCCCGAAGCCTATGGGGTGGTGAAGCAAAGCCTGGACCATTTGTTGGAGTCGGGGTGCAGCCTTAGCGAAGCCCGAGAGTTATTTTTAGGAGAAATTGACTGGCGACTGCGCTGTGGGGCGCGGGTGATTGTGACGGCACCCCAGCAGGATTTGGGCGTCGGAGAAATTATGGCGTCGGAAATTGAGCAAGCGTTGCAAATTCCGGTGCAACTGGTGGCATTGGAGGATTTGTCGGAGTCTTTAGATCGAATGGCATCGGCGACGGTGGTGACCAGTCGTTACTTTATTGGGGATGCAGAAAAGATTGCTGCTCCCAAGTCGGTGCGGATTATTCCCGTCGATATTTACGACTACGCCGAAGAAATTGAATTTGTGCGTAATTTGCCGGAAGAGACGCGCATTGGCTTGGTGAGCATTAGCGCCGGGTGGCTGCGGGCTTCTGAGGTGATTGTGCACAGCTTCCGTGGTGACGAACTGATGGTTATGACCGCCCAGCCGAACGACACCTATAAGCTCAATGCCCTGGTGAAAAACGCCCGGTTTATTGGGTGCGATCGCGACAGCTTCCCTAAGGTGAAGGCGATTATTGCGGCGGCTCGCAACGATCTAATCCGCGCACCCCAGGTAATTTGCTGTGAAAACTACATTGGTTCCCAGTCAATGGAGCTACTTAAGCGAGAGCTTGGGTTAGGCTAGGGGCGATTATTGGGAATTCCAGGGGGGTGAGCCGCAACAATTCTGCGGCAACTGCGTCTCTGAAGTTATTTCCCGGCAATGTTTTCTGGCAACACTATGGGCTCTTTCTCTTCCTTCCCCTTGCGCTACGGTCGTGCTGTGGCGATCGCCCCGATTTTGCTGGCGCTGGGGACCAGTTTGCTGCCTACCGGCGTTGGAATCCCGGCGGCGTGGGGGCAAACCCGCGGTTTAAGCGCCGAGCGAGTGCGACGGCTAATGAATTGCATTGAAGAGTTTGGATTTCAGCCCAACAACGCTGCCCTCGAGGTCTGTCAAACCTACGGCGCTGACGGTGGCGAGTTCACTGCGGTGGCGAGTAATAGATCGAGTCGATTGACGAACAATAGCGCCACAAGGAGTATTGCCGGTACCAGCGCTTCAAGTTCTACCGCTCGAGCAACCAGCAGCGCTACAGCTGGCACCACAACTAGCGGCAGGAGTTCCACCACCGCGTCAGCGCCGCCTCGTGCCCAAAGCTTTGGACCGGGCAGTGTTATGGAGATTCCAAGGGGCGATCGCAACCCTGCTCAGGGGGCTTCATCACCTCGGGCGGTAGGCGCGGGTCCCACCGCAAGCCCCTCAACAGCAGGAATCACCAGCGATCGCCAGCGGGCAATTTTAGGCTGCCTTGGGGACCACGGCACTGACAACAGAAACGGTGTCCTCAATGAATGTGGCGCCTGGGAGCCAGACGATGCGCCGGCCGCTTCGCCGTCGACCAATCCCACCCCTTCAAACGGCGCCAGCCGTAACCTGAGCGCTCGTGGCGCGGGGCAAAATGCAGCTCGGGTCACCAGCCGCAGCACTGGCGGTGGACTTGGAGGCAATGGGTCTGGCAACGCCCCGGATCGTCGCCCCCTTTCCAATCCCAGCCCCACCTCTCCCGGGGGCGGCAGCGCCACTCGCACAACTCCTGCATTTATTCGTCAAGGCGGAACGGAAACCCCTACCGGTCAGCCAGGGTCTAGCGTGCCGTCTTCGGTGCCCGCCGCTCCCATCGCTGACGCCGGTGGAACCGATGGGGTCAGCGATGATTCAGAGCCCACCCTCGATGATTTGGCGATCGCCCCCAGCTCCGATGTGTCCGAGCGGGGACAGGTGTCCGACGACTTCGATGATCGCCGATTAGCCAATTTTATTTGCCGGGAAGTGACCCGCAACTTTGTGCGCTGCGATCCTGAAGACGAGATCGCTGACGGCGGTAATACCGGCGGCGATGGGGAAAATAACGGCGGCAACAATGTGGGTAGCGGAGGTGGGGCGATCGCTTCATCCGTCAGCGGCGCCATTTCTTTTGCTTGCAATGAAAGTGAAAGCACCTTGCGTACCCGTGGGGTCACTCGCATCACCCAGGGGACAAGCACCATTTATGTGGGATTTGTGCAAACAAGCCCCAACAACCAAGATCCTCGTATTGCTCGCTTTGATAATGGGCAGCAGGTGTGGTGTCGGGAAGACTATGAAATTACCGGCGACGACAGCACCGGCTATGGCTTGGTGTGGGATGGAGGCGATCGTCTGTATGCTGCCTTTACGTCTACCGGATCTCGCGGCACGCCCGACCGAGACTTTCGCCGATTTGCTACCAACGGCTGGCTTAGTTCCTATGGCGCCGGGGGCGGCCCCAGTGTGACGGTGCTAGCTCAAATCAGCCCCAATACCGGTGATGTGCGGCAGGCAACCTTTATTTCTGCTCTGCAAAGCAACGGCTCCAGCAATAGCTTGCGTTTAACAGAGTTAGGACTGGGTGCAAATACGGTGACCATTCGTGCCAACTCCGCCTTTTCTCCGCGTCGCCCTGACCGTAGCGCTTTTAGCTGCACTGCTACCGGCGTCGGTGGGTTTGACTACACGGCCACATTTACCGCTGACTTGAGTACCGTCACCCAAGCTGGTGCGCCAGGATGTTCCTAGAACCTTGCGCGCGCTCTAGGGCATGTGCTCAGTTAAGCGCCAGAAGCTTTACACAGCGGAAAGTGCACGCCCTCTCAAATCAAACAGGCTAGGGGCTGCTGTAACCCTCGTTACTATTGGCAGGACTTACGCAAGCATGCTGTTTGAGTCCAAAAATAAACGTTGCATTGGCTTCCCATCTTGGTAAAGGGGGCTTGGCGTAAGTCCTGATTGGGGTTGAAGTTTAACTGAGCCCAGCCCCGAGGACGTTCATCTCTACTCCCGAGGACGTTCATCTCTACTTTTGAACCGTACGGTCGAGAAAATTCACTGTAGAAAGTCCTCTGGTAGTGCTGCGACGTAATGGTGATGATGGTTGGATGGAGAGAAGCCGCACGTTCTCTCATTCTTATGACCTGCCCTCGTTGTCAGTCCAAAAACACCATGAAATATGGACGCACTCACTACGGCAAACAGCGGTATCGCTGTCGTGACTGCGGACGCCAGTTTGTTGATAATCCCACCCGGCAGCCAATAGAAGCCTCCACTCGAGAACTGGTGGATAAACTTCTGTTGGAGCGCTTGTCCCTAGCGGGCATTGCTCGGGTCACTGGGGTTTCCCCACGGTGGCTCCAAACCTACGTGAACCAGAAGCTGGAAAGCGTGCACGAGGATTTGTCGGTGTCCCCGAAAAAAAAGGTCAATTGACCGTAGAGATGGATGAGCTGTGGTCATTTGTGGGCAGCAAACGGCAGAAGCAGTGGGTGTGGCTGGCGATGGACCGGGACACCCGCGAGGTGGTGGGATTTGCCCTAGGGGACCGCAGTGAGCATACGGCGAGGCAGTTGTGGGAGTCTTTTCCGGGAGTGTATCGCCAATGCGCTGTGTGCCACACCGATTTCTGGGATGCCTACGGCTGTGTCTTACCCAGCAAACGTCATCGTCCTGGAGGGAAAGAGCAGGGACAAACGAATCATATTGAGCGATTGAACAATACGTTGCGTCAGAGGATGTCCCGGTTAGTTAGATGTGCCCTATCGTTCTCCAAGAAAGTGGAGAATCATGCGGGGGCGCTGCGTTATTTCTTGAATCACTACAACCTCTCCCTCGCACTCTGACCATTACGTCGCAGCACTACCAGTCCTCTTTATTACTGGGAAATGAGGTAGGAGCCCCTTTCAACCACGGGGAGACAATGGAGGTGACTTTTTTTTGTAGATCCTCCTAATAGTCAAGGAGTAATTGAGTATCGAACTGAAGATCGGACGAAAGAATTATTGGCGACAGCTGTTGGAACATTTGCCTTGAAATTGATACTACAGCAGTATGTATCTTTACTAGCTATACCGAATATGAGGCTAGTGAGCTAGAGACTAATGAATATTCAAAAACAAAGAGACCGGTTTGATCTTAGTTTTTATAAATGGTCACTCAAAGCGGCAATTGAGGAGACGCAAAATGATTTTCCATTTCTGAGGCGAATTAAATCAACTTATACCCAATCATTTTTAGAAGTAATCAACTCTTATCCCTCAGAGATTCAACTTGATATTATTCGTGCTTTAGTTTGTGAGCGACATGAACAAGGAGCTACTTTTTGTGGCGATTCCATCACAACTGAGCAGCTAAGTCTTAAAGGGGATTTTCAGAATCAGATTTCGTCTTTGAGACGAAAGTATATCTTAGAACGATTGAATCAAGATTCTACCAAGAAAGAACTCGTATCAAAACTTGCTTTGAAAAACCATGTGAAGGCAAAGTTAGGAGAGAATTTAGGAATACTCATCAATGAAAGCCTTTTTAAGCTTCACTATCAACGTAAATTGAGCGATTGGTGCTTCGAAACACTAATCAACCTTAATCCTGGTGGAGTAGCTCTTACTTATGGACACTCAATTTACCTATCAGAAGCAAAAAATCTGAAGCTAACGAATGATTTTTCGATTCCTGAGTGTTGGGGAATGGGAATCCCTGCTTTTGATTCCGTAAGTGAAGAGAATCAAGAGGAAGTGCTTCAAACACTGAGCGAGCTAGCCTCTTTCACCACGAAAGAAATATTATGCTTACTAGAAGACATTAGTGCTTCTCAAATCTCAACTGAACTCATAAATATTTACAATGCAATAGAAGACTTTCAACTCGTCAAGAAAAAGTTCAATAATTCCTTTTATTAATGGTCAATACTGGATGCATTACGAGAAGCGAGAAGCAATTTTAGTATTACGAAAAGAATTAATAACGCAGACGCATTGGGATTTTTATCGCTTGTGGAAACGCTTGATAAAAAGAGTCGAGAAGACTTAGCTCTCTCTCTTGTCAACAATGCATACAGCGAAATGGCCGACCTAAACGATACATCTCAAAAACAATATGAATTATTAGATTTTTTCCTTGATGAAAAGAATAAAGGCTTTCGTAATCAATCTAATGAGTACATTGCTCAATTCAATCAAGTTCTACTTTATAGAGAAAGTGGAGGGCGCATCAAAAAATCAAGGGTAAAGTCTTTGATCAAACAGGAACTCCAAGATGTGTTGGGGAAGCCACTTCGCAAGGGAGCCGACTTATCTTACTCAACAAAAATTGGTGACTGGTTCATTGAGACTCTAGTTGATATAGATGTCATCGTCACCTACTCTCACGTAATTTACACTGATAACTTTGCGACAGATACATTGCAAAGGTCTATGGTGTTGACCCCTGGAGGAGGCATAGATTTCCTAAGATGGCTAGGTGTGGGAAGTACAGGCTGGTTAGTGACTGACGAGAAAAGTGCAATAGAGTGTTCCGAAGCACTTAGAGTAGTATGCTCTCATTTCTATGTTCACATCCATACACTGCTTAAGGATATTGAATGGGTTAAAGAAATTAGTTGATTTCCTGGCGTTGCAGGATTGAGAGATGATGGGAAGTGATCAGCCATCGAATCCAAACT
>ERZ1740067.90-NODE-90-length-69782-cov-7.472887_pt1 | contig 69782 bp, 63 predicted proteins | sample MGYA00581736_ERZ1740067 | MGnify/ENA primary metagenome ERZ1740067 (study PRJEB43018, sample SAMN04849236) | marine metagenome | isolation source: floating plastic debris | place: Pacific Ocean | collected 2008-08-27 | study: EMG produced TPA metagenomics assembly... | reverse complement strand
TTAGGCCCAACCTTTTTTTAGGGCATATTTTACGAGTTCGGCACTGTTCTTTACCTCCAGTTTTAGCAGGATATTTTGCCGGTGCGATTCCACGGTATGCTTGCTTAGGAACAAGCGTTCGGCAATATCCTTGGTGGTAAGGCCTTCCACAATGAGCAGAATCACCTCCTTTTCCCTGGGGGTGACTTCTACGGGCTTGTTCTTCTCTTTTAGGCTTTCGAGCACCAAGTGGGTAGTTTCGGGAGGATAATAGGCTCCGGTCTTATGCACCTGTTCTATGGCGTTCAACAGTACCTCTTGATCGGAATCCTTTTTGAGATAGCCATCTGCCCCTGCGGCCACAATATTTTTGATAAAGGTGGCCGAATGGTGCATGGTCAGCACCAATACCTTGGCGTTTAGGTTGGATTTTCGAAGTTTTTTTAAGACCATAAAACCATCTACCTCAGGCATTTCTATGTCCAGCAATACCACATCGGGCAAGTACTCCGCAATGAGTTCCAAGGCCTCGGCACCATGTGCCGCCTGGCCCACCACCTTTAATTGGGAAAACGCCTTGAGCATAGAGGCTAGGCCTTGCCGAAACAATTGGTGGTCATCCGCAATGAGTACTGAAATCATGCTATACCGGAATTTGAACGTTGAGGACTGTACCCCTTTCTGGGGAACTGTCCACAGTAAATATACCTTTTAAAAGCTGTACCCGTTGCTTAATGTTTTTTAGGCCCATGCCCTCTCCAGCGCTTTCTGGCATGCCCTTACCATCATCCTCGATCATAAGGCTCAATTGATCTTTGTGTTTGTTGAGATGTATAAAGAGGTTTTTGGCCTGGGCATGTTTTAAGATGTTCTGTAAGGCCTCTTGTACAATACGATAGAGCTGAATTTCCTTAAGGGGTTCCAAGCGCTCCTCCTCTTGATTGGTGTGGAACTGGGCGTTGATTTCTTCCTCGTTAACATTTTCCAATAAGGTGTTGATGGCAGCAACCAGACCAAAACGGACCAGTTCTCCGGGCATCAGGTTATGCGAGATTTGACGGACCTGTTGTGTGGTCTTATCGAGGGTTTCCAAAGCACTTTCCAATTCGTTTGACCCCTTGTCCAATTTGGTTTTGGCGGTTTCGAACTACGACATGGTCAGGGACACGGACCAAACAATGCTATCGAGCAGGTCTAGGGCAAAGCTATTGCGCTCCTCTGTCTGGGTTACAGAAATGGCCAACAACAGTTCTTGTTGTTTTTTGTTCTGTAACCGTTGTTTGAAGAGGAAGAACCCCAGTACTCCCAATAGTGCCAGCCCTCCAAGCCCAAAGGAGAGTTGCCGTACACGGCGCCCTTGACGGGTAATAAGGAGTTCATTTTCCTGCTTTTCCTTGGATAATTTTAAGAGTTCGTTTTCCTTTTTTTGGGTTTCGTATTGCACCTCCAATTTACTAATGGCCTCCAAATGGCTATTGCCAACAATACTGTCATTAAGGCTATTGAATTTTTTAAAATACTCTAAAGCCAGTTCGGGCCTACTGGTGTATTCGTAAAATTCGGAAATATTATAATAGGCATCTCTAAGTTTGTCTAAATTCCCTAAGGCTGAAGTCTTTTGCATTCCAACCCTAAAGAGCTCTTCAGCCTCTTTATTATCTCCATTTTTATGAAGTAACCATCCAACATTTTGATAACCGAGTGCAACTGAGGCTTCATCCTTGATTTTTTCGGCCATTTCAAGACCCATGGTATAGTATTTTAAGGAAGATTTGAAATCTTCTTTATACTCAAACAGTCTTCCTAAATTGTTATAATTTTTCGAAACTGATAGACTGTCTTTTAAATCAAAATCAACCTTGAGGTCCTCCAAGAACCATTTTTCCGATTTATCAAACTCACCTTTTTCTGCAAATACAATGGCTAGGTTACCTGCGGCTCTGGATTTTTCCATCAGATTTTGGGTGCTATCTGCAATTTTGTACGCTTTAAGGGTATATTCTTCTATTTTTTCTCCATTTCGAGTCCCAAAATATGTTACAGCTATGTTGTTGTAAATTTCTGCTAGACATGAATTATCCAATTCACTTTCACAAATTTTTAATGCTTCGAGATGCCATTCCAAGGCCTTGGCGTAAACTGATTTAAAATAATTAATCGTGCCAAGTGTAGAAAATAGATACATCAATTCTTCCGAATCTCCCTCGGACTTATGTTTTAAAGCCCTTTGAGCATTTTTAATTCCCTCGGCATAATCATGATTAAAAAGGTTGTTTCGACTTAAAATAAGGGTACTTAGAAATTTAACTCTCGCATTTTCATTTTGATTTAACTGTGCTAAGTCAATTTTGTTTAAAGTAATTTCAACGCTGTCCTTGAATCGAATATCTTGTAGCCTTTGTATCCGTTTTAAAATGGAAATTAGTTTTTCATCTTGTAATTCGCTGGTCCCACTTACTTCCTGAATAATATTGTAAAAACTATCTTGTTGTGAGAATGTTTGAGTACAATAAAGTAGACATAAGGTGACTAGAACCTTTTGTAAAATTAAGTTTCTCATAATGTCGATTTTGATTAAATGTAGAAAAGGAAAAGGCAAATCTCAAAATCACAATTTTTGTGATTCTTGAAAAATTCTTGTTTATCAAAAAATTACCCCGTTTCTTTGTACCAGTTCATTACATATTGAAAGTTATCAAGAAAGGTGGAGGGATTGGACCCTTTGAAGCCTTAGCAACCCTTAGTTCCTGTTCCTGCCCAGGGGCATACTAAGAAGGTGCTACATTCTACCCTGGCCCAAATGCAATTTGGGACCTCTTGTCGGCATTGGCTGACCTTTGGGAAGGATAACATTAGAATTTCGAATTCCATACCACTTGATTACTTACCCATATGTTCTGATAAAAGAATGGAATGCCGTATGTCAAAAATCGAAGAAATACTAAAAGAAAGGATTTTGGTGCTGGATGGAGCCATGGGCACCATGCTTCAACGCTATGAATTCACTGAAGAGGACTTTAGAGGAGAACGTTTTAAGGACTGGCCCATCCCCCTTAAAGGCAATAATGATTTGTTGTCTCTTACACAACCCGATGCCATAGCAGATATCCATCGAAAATATTTTGAAGCTGGTGCGGATTTGGTCGAAACCAATACCTTTTCAGGTACCACCATCGCCATGGCCGACTATGAAATGGAAGATTTGGTCTATGAGCTCAACTTTGAATCCGCTAGAATTGCAAAAGAGGTGGCCGACGACTTTACAAAAAAAGAGCCCAACAAACCTCGTTTTGTAATCGGTACCATGGGGCCAACAAACAAGACGGCTAGTATGTCGCCCGATGTTAACGACCCAGGATATCGTGCGGTAACTTTTGACGAGCTTAGGATTGCTTATAAACAACAGGCAGAAGCCTTATTGGATGGCGGTTCGGATATATTGATGGTAGAGACCGTTTTTGATACGCTAAATGCCAAAGCAGCACTATTTGCCATTGAAGAGGTCATTGAAGAACGAAATAGGAGGGTACCCATAATGGTCAGTGGAACGATTACTGATGCCAGTGGAAGAACGTTATCTGGACAAACGGCGGAGGCATTCTTGATTTCGATTTCGCATCTTCCCCTGTTGTGCGTTGGTTTTAATTGTGCTTTGGGGGCAAAACAATTGGTACCATACTTAGAAGTGATATCGGCAAAATCAAATTTTGCGATTTCGGCACACCCCAATGCCGGCTTACCCAATGCCTTCGGCGGGTATGATGATACCGCCGAGATTATGGCCGATCAAATTGAGGAATATCTTGAAAAAGGGTTGATCAATGTCGTAGGAGGGTGTTGCGGAACGAATGAAAGCCATATTCAGGCCATAGCCGACCTCACGGCACAATATAAACCACGGGAATTCTCGTTTCAATCGTATTAGTATGGTTTTGGAAGTAGCCGTCTTAAATATTAAAGAAGGAACCGAATCAGAATTCGAAAATAATTTCGAAATCGCTTCTTCCATTATCATGTCAATGAAAGGGTATCTCAGCCATGAACTGAAAAAATGTGTGGAGAAAGACCATCAGTACATCCTCTTGGTGAATTGGGAGACCTTGGAAGACCATGAGCAGGGCTTTCGAAAATCCCCAGAATACCAGCAATGGAAAAAGTTGCTCCATCACTTTTATGAACCCTTTCCCGAAGTTTTACATTATCACTAATGAAAGTGTCCCAAGAAAGATATATGCGACTCAGTGGCTTGGAACCATTGGTAATTACCCCAGAAAGTAATTTCGTCAACGTAGGGGAACGTACCAATGTTGCTGGATCAAAAAAGTTTCTTCGTCTGATAAAAGAAGAGCAATTTGAAGAGGCGTTGGAAGTGGCACGTCATCAAGTGGAAGGAGGTGCCCAAATCATCGATATCAATATGGATGATGGTCTCATTGATGGTAAGACCTCAATGGTCAAGTTTCTGAACCTGATTGCCTCTGAGCCAGATATTTCAAGGGTGCCCATCATGATTGATTCCTCGAAATGGGAAATCATCGAAGCGGGCCTTCAAGTGGTTCAAGGAAAATGTGTGGTCAATTCCATTAGTTTAAAGGAAGGTGAGGCGGAATTTGTCCGTCAAGCCAAATTGATCAAGCGATATGGGGCGGCCGTTATCATTATGGCTTTTGATGAAGTCGGTCAAGCCGATAATTTTGAGCGAAGGATTGAGATTGCCGAACGTTCTTATCGAATTCTGGTTGATGAGGTCAACTTCGCTCCTGAAGATATCATTTTTGACCTTAATATTTTTCCTGTGGCGACGGGTATGGAAGAGCACAGACGAAATGCTCTGGACTTTATCGAAGGAACAAAATGGGTTCGTGAAAATCTGCCCCATTGTAGCGTTAGCGGTGGCGTAAGCAATGTTTCCTTTTCCTTCCGTGGAAATAATCCGGTTCGTGAGGCCATGCATTCGGTCTTTTTATTTCACGCTATTAAGGCAGGAATGAATATGGGTATTGTAAACCCTACCATGCTAGAGGTCTACGATGATATTCCAAAAGACTTGTTGGAGCATGTTGAAGACGTTATCTTAAATCGGAGGGATGATGCAACGGAAAGATTATTGGATTTTGCAGAAACCGTGCAAGGGAAGACCAAAGAAAGGACGGTTGATCTGTCTTGGCGGGAAGGCCCTTTACAAAATCGAATCACACGCGCTTTGGTGAAGGGTATTGATCAATATATCATTGAAGATGTGGAAGAGGCACGTCAACAAGCGACAAAACCCCTTGAGGTTATCGAAGAAAACTTGATGACCGGAATGAATGTAGTAGGTGACTTATTCGGAAGCGGAAAAATGTTTCTTCCGCAAGTAGTGAAATCAGCAAGGGTCATGAAAAAAGCAGTGGCCTATTTAGAACCCTATATTGAAGCCTCCAAATCCGCTAACACCGCTGGAGGGGCTGGAAAAATATTAATGGCCACGGTCAAGGGTGATGTACACGATATTGGTAAGAATATTGTTTCGGTAGTCTTGGCTTGCAATAACTATGAGATTGTTGACTTGGGCGTCATGGTGCCCCCTGAAAAAATTATCCAAAAGGCTGTGGAAGAACAGGTTGATATCATTGGGCTCAGCGGCTTGATTACCCCCTCACTAGATGAAATGGTTTTTTTGGCCAAAGAGATGGAGCGTCAGAATTTTACGGTCCCTTTATTAATTGGTGGCGCGACCACAAGTAAGGCACATACAGCGGTAAAGATAGACCCGCAATACAGTCAATCCGTCGTACATGTGAATGATGCCTCACGAGCGGTAACCGTTGTGGGTGATCTGCTTCAAAAAGATACTTCTCAGGGGTACAAAAAAGCCATAAAACTGGACTATGAGAGCTTTCGTGAGAAGTTTCTGAATAGGACGAAGCAGAAAGAATACTTGACCCTTGAAGCAGCCAGGGCAAATAAACTAGAAATCGATTTTAAAGCGTCGGAAATCAAAAAGCCCAACGAACTTGGTATTAAGGTTTGGTATGATTTTGATTTATCAAATCTTATTGATTACATTGATTGGACACCCTTTTTTAGGTCGTGGGATTTGCATGGAAAATATCCTGCAATTCTAAATGATGAAATCGTCGGTCATCAAGCAACTGAACTTTTTGAGGATGCCCAGGTTTTGCTTAAAAGAGTTTTAGATGAAAAGCTACTTCAAGGAAAAGCGGTTTTTGGTTTATTTAAAGCGAATACGATAGATGAAGACGACATTCTCGTGCATTCAAGCGCAGTAGCGAATAATGCAGACAATTATATGTTCAGAACCCTAAGGCAACAACTTAAAAAGCGCGATGGAGTGCCCAATATCGCCTTGGCAGATTTTATCGCTCCCAAAGAAAGTGGTTTGCAAGATTATATGGGTTGTTTTTGTGTTACGGCGGGTTTTGGCACCCAAGAACTGGCTTTAGAATTTGAACGGAATCACGACGATTATAATTCTATTATGATTAAGGCCTTGGCGGATAGGTTAGCGGAGGCTTTTGCCGAGTACCTTCACAAAGAGGTTCGTACAAGACATTGGGGCTATGCGACTGCAGAACATTTGAACAACGAAGACCTTATCGATGAAAAATACCGTGGCATTCGCCCGGCTCCTGGTTATCCGGCATGTCCGGATCATCTGGAAAAATTGACGATTTGGGATTTGTTAAAGGTGGAAGAAAATATAGGGGTGCAATTGACCGAAAGTTTGGCCATGTGGCCTGCGGCTAGTGTTAGCGGATATTATTTTGGTCATCCTAAAGCAAAATATTTTGGTTTGGGAAAAATAAAACAAGATCAAGTCGAAGATTTTGCAGAACGAAAAGGAATTGAAATAGAGAAGGCCCAAAAGTGGCTAGCTCCGAATTTGGTTGATGGTTAATTGTTGATGGATTTTTTATGGAGTATATAGAGCTAGATGTGTGGGTCGAATCTAGAAAATTGGTCAAAATTATTTATGATTTCACCAAGCACTTTCCAAGAGACGAATTATATGGCCTTACCAGTCAAATGAGAAGGAGTAGTACATCAGTTCCATTCAATATTGCGGAAGGATGTGGAAGAAGAACATCAGCGGATACTATTCAATTTTCACACATTTCAAGAGGCTCGCTTTACGATTTGAAAACCCATTGTTATCTGGCTTTTGATCAATTCTTGTTAACGAAAGAAAATTTTAAATCAAAATCAAAATATGTAAAAAACTGTTGAATGGTTTTATCAATTATTATTCGGATAGATAATTGATTACCAACAAATAACCATCAACAAACAACTGCAAAATGAAAGTAACTGAACATATCCACAAAGCGAAAGGAGAAACCTTATTCTCCTTTGAAATCATTCCACCCGTAAAAGGAAAGAGTATTCAAGAACTATATGATAATATTGACCCGTTGATGGAATTCAAGCCTCCATTTATTGATGTAACGACATCTCGGGAAGAGTATGTATACATTGATCGCCACGGGCTCTTGGATAAGAAATTGACCAGAATGCGGCCTGGTACATTGGGTATTTGTGCGTCTATTAAACACAAGTACGATGTTGATGCCATTCCCCATGTATTATGTGGTGGTTTTACCAAAGAAGAGACCGAATATCTGCTGGTGGATTGCCATTATTTAGGCATTGATAATGTCATGGCCCTACGTGGTGATGCCATGCGGGAAGAAAAGTATTTTGAACCTACTACTGGGGGACACAACTATGCTTCCGATTTGGTCAAACAAATACAGGGGCTGAATACAGGTAATTACTTGCACGAGGTCATAGAAACGGATAATTGCGCTAATTTTTGTATCGGTGTTGCGGGATATCCTGAAAAACACATGGAAGCCCCATCTCTGAAAACGGATTTAAAGCGATTGAAGGAAAAGGTTGATTTAGGGGCAGATTATGTGGTCACCCAAATGTTCTTTAATAACAAAAAGTACTTTGAGTTTGTTGATGCTGCCAAAGAAATAGGAATCGAAGTTCCTATTATTCCGGGCATAAAGCCTATTGCGACAAAAAAACATTTACAACTTTTACCTCAGGTGTTTCGTATTGATATACCTGAAGATTTGATTGAAGCAGTGGGAAAATGTAAGAATAATAAAGAGGTACGTCAAGTAGGTATAGCGTGGTGTATTGAACAATCTAAAGAACTTAAAAAAGCCGGTGTTCCCGTTCTTCATTATTACTCTATGGGGAAATCGGATAATATTAAGAAGATAGCAAAGGCTATTTTTTAGGGATTTGAGTTTCGGCTTTGTTTAGTCAAAAGTTGTGTTGCAACAATTTGATTCTTTAAAACAGAAACCATAAACTGTTTTACCTTTGCTCGAATGAAGCACCTACTTCACTTTGGTTTTATACTAATTACTGTTTTTAGTTTTTCCCAAGAAAGCGATACGCCCAAAAAAAAATATGTTCTCGATGCGAACCAATTCAATGGTATAATCTTGTTGCACAACCCTGATATATCGCATCTGATTCGCGAACGCCCCTCAGGTTTTATGGCCAGCTTTAATCGAAAACGGTTTGGAGATGAACCTTGGGAAGCAGACTACGGCTATCCTGATTCTGGATTTACTTTTATTTATCAAGATATGCACAATCCGACTTTGGGCCAGCATTTTGGTATGTACGCGCATTACAACTTTTATTTTTTTAAAAGAAATCTTCAGTTTCGAATCGGGCAGGGCATTGCATACAATACCGATCCGTATGACAAGAACAACAACTTTCGTAATAATGCTTACGGTTCCCACCTATTAAGCTCTACACTGTTGATGTTGAACTATCACAGAGAGAATTGGTTTGCTGGATTTGGTTTCAAAGCGGGCCTTTCACTGATTCACTATTCCAATGCCAATTTCAAGGCCCCCAATACTTCTACCAATACAGCGGCTTTTAATTTTGGGTTAACCTATGATTTGAATACTGATTTGGAATATGATTTTAAAGCTTCTGAGAAAAAGGAAAAAATAGTTGAACCCATTCGATATAACTTCGCTTTACGCGGAGGAGTTAACGAAAGTGATGTGGTGAATTCCGGCCGCTATGGTTTTTGGATAGTTTCTGCCTATGCCGATAAACGTTTGGGGCGAAAGAGTGCCTTACAGCTGGGGACAGATATATTTTTTTCCAATTTTTTGAAAGAACTGATTCGTTTTCAGTCCATTTCGTTCCCAGAAATGAACGTTGCCCCTAATACCGATTTTAAACGTGTAGGGGTATTTCTCGGACATGAACTGTTCATCAATAAACTCAGTTTGATCACCCAACTTGGGTATTATGTATACTATCCATTTGATTTTGAGGGTCGAGTCTATAATCGAATTGGACTTAAACGCTATTTTGGGGATAAGGTTTTTGGGGCTGTAACCCTAAAATCACATGCGGCTGCAGCAGAGGCTGTAGAATTTGGTATCGGAATACGACTATGAGAAGGGAGACTTATGAAATATCAGGTGTTAAATCTGGGCTGCCTTTTGGCAGAATAAACCTAAAAAGCTTTGGGATTCAGTCCCGAATATTTTCGGGACGCAAAATCTTGAAGTTGGTTTTTCCACTTAAGGGAAAAAATTCCTCAGAAAAGATGTCTTTTTCTTTCTTTCGTTTCTTTTGTACAAGCAAAAGAAACGAGGGGAAACTTCTATTGAACCTTCTGTTTGTACTGGCCATTGGCAGTTGCAACTCCGAAAATGCCCCAGACTGTTTCCAGAATACTGGTAAGATTGTTCGAAATCAGGTAAATGTTCCTGAATTTAATGCTATAACCGTATTTGAAAACCTAAACTTGGTCGTAAAGCAGGGTAACGAACAATTGGTTGAAATTGAATCAGGTGAGTTTCTTATCAATGAAATTACAGCTGAGGTTAAAGGGGATAGGCTTATTCTTAGAAACGAAAATGGATGTAATCTTTTTAGGGAATATGGTATTTCTACAGTATATGTTACCTCCCCAGATATAGCGGAAATTCGAAGTAGTACAGGTGGTTTGATATCCAGTGATGGCCCTCTAAATTATTCGAATCTATCCCTTATTTCTGAGAGTTTTCAAGAACCTGAGGCTGAAACGACCGATGGCGCTTTTGATCTTGAACTTGAAAGCGAAGAGGTCAGCATTGTGGTCAATGGCATCGCATATTTTGTTCTGAGAGGTACTACTATCGGTCTATCCGTTAATGTGGCAGCAGGAGATTCAAGAATTGAGGCTGAGCAATTGTTGGCACAACGCGTGTCTTTCAACCATAGAGGTTCCAATGATATTATCGTTAATCCTCAAAACAGAATTTCTGGAGTACTTCGTGGCTATGGCAATGTGATTAGTGTGAATAGGCCAGATGAGATAGCTGTTGAGCAACTTTTCAATGGGAAGTTGATTTTTAGGGATTAGTTTCGATATTAACCTCAGAGTTCATTGTATCGGGTTCAATCTAGATTACAAAAAGGTAAGTCTTGCGCATTTTTAATTGAGACAAAAGACCATATGCACGGTAGGAGTTTTTTTCAAAATATTTTCTTTTCAAAACAAAGCGCCAAATCCACTGTTGGGTTGAAAGGGTTTGAATATGTAGATGCTATCTTTCATAACCTGATTGCAGAAAAGAAGGTTCCTGGTATTGCGACCACCATTTTAAGACAAGGTCAAGTGCTGTTTCAAAAAGGGTATGGATATGCTGATGTAGAAAATGAGGTGCCGGTCAATCCTACGGAATCCATTTTTCGAATCGCAAGTATTTCAAAATGTATTACCGGTTTGGCCTTGGGTAAAATGGTCGAAGAGGGTATTCTTGATTGGGATGATTCTTTCTATCGACATGTACCTTATTATCCTAAAAAGGAATATGATTTTACATTAAGGCAATTGGCGTCACATACAGCGGGCATAAGAGGATATAAGGGAAAGGAATTTGCCCTGAACCAACCGTATTCCATTAAAGAAAGTATTGAAGTGTTCAAAAATGACCCTTTGGTTTTTGAACCCGGTAAAGGGTACTTATACAATAGCTTTGATTTTGTCCTACTTTCCTTGGCGATGCAGGAAGCCAGTGGAATTTCCTTTGAAGATTATGTTCAGGAAAACCTTCTAAATCCTTTGGGGATGATACATACCTTTCCACCTAATCAAGTCTCTACTGCACTTGACCTTAGATTTTCTGAATTTTACACAAAAAACAGAAGGGGCTTCAAAAAAGCAATAGAGGTCAATAATTTTTATAAACTGGCGGGTGGTGGTTATTTATCGACTAGTCAGGATATTGCAACCTTGGGCCAAGCCATGTTGGAACAACAATTATTGAAAAAAGATACCTTCAATCAATTATTGAGGGCCCAGACGATAAAAGGAAAATCGACATATTATGGACTTGGTTTTCAGGTGAGTCAAGATGTACAAGGCAAGTCGTTTATTGGGCATGTAGGAAATAGTGTCGGAGCATATACCAACTTCTTTGTCTATCCTAAAGAGAGCATTGTGATTTGCATATTGACGAACTGCACAAACCCAAATGTGCAAGGTGATTTTGACGCTTCAATACGCGCTATAATGGCTAATAACACTGTTATTTAGTCTTTATGATGGGAAAATATCACCGTTCATCGCAATTTTTTTGCCATTCATGGGAGAAATATGGGGTGCTATCGTCCTAAAGTTACTTTTGTTTCAAATACTTGGATCATGAGAAAAAGTATACTCTTATTCTTCTTATTGATTTTTTCCATTGTACTTTGGAAAGTGACTGAATCCAACGAAAACGAGCAGTTGAATGATACCACGGTGGAGGAGCTAGTATTGAATCCAGAGGCCCGCACTATAGCTGAAAAGTAGCCAACTATTCTATCCCTTTATCAAACGTTACCACTTAGGTGTGAGAATGTTGTAACTTCCTTCTAAACAAACCATGGATGTTTATAGGACATTATGCCGCGGCCTTTGCGTTAAAAGGTAAACAAAAAGAGGTTTCATTAGGGTGGCTGTTCATAGCAACACAATTTGTGGATATTCTTTTCTTTCCATTTGCACTTCTTGGTTTAGAGTCCTTGGAATTTGTTCCAGAATTTACGCAGACCAATGATTTTAAGATGGATTTTCCATATAGTCATAGTTTGGTGGGCAGTATAATCTGGTCAATTCTTTTCGGGGCATTTTATTTTTTGATTGCGAAGAAAAAAAGCACAAATGGTAAAAGGGTAGCTCTTGTTTTAGGTGTAGGGGTGTTTTCACATTGGATTGGAGACCTATTGGTGCATACCCCAGATTTACCATTACTTTATGGTGACCCCAAATTTGGTTTTGGTCTTTGGCATAATAAATTAGCTACCGTTGGTCTTGAAACCATAGTATTGTTACTTGGGCTTTGGTATTATATAAAGCAAACTAAACCTAATAACAATCTAGGGAATTATATGGCTATAGCCTTCTCCATATTTTTGCTGCTTATCAATTATTTATACTACTATGTTTTGCCACCAAATCATGATCTACTCAGTCTTGCCGTTTCTGCTTTGGTGACCTATTTTGTATTGGCCGGATTAGCGTTTTGGGTTGATAAAAAGAGGAGTTAAGAATGATTGGGTTGTAAAAGCGATAGGTTTTTACGAATTTTAGATAAAATGCTTACCATGAGAATTTTTGGACTTGTCTTTCTCTTCTTTTCATTTTCACTCTACTCACAAAAAGCCGAATCGGCCATCCCAGTTTTTGGCTTCGAAGATGAAATCTACAAAGAGCTTTCCCTAAAAGAGTGGAAAAAGTTTAAAGCGTTTGAAGAGAAATTAGGGGATATTAATAAGGCTGGTGTAAGCAATCAACTCAAAGGATTCGTTAGGGATTCGATTCAAATTTTGGGGGTTAAACTAATGGCGACCAAACTTTTGAATGAAAGACAGTTGTTGGATAAGGACATTGCAGAAAATGGAGGGTACTATGCCGATTTACTGCAAGAACTTCACGATAGTACTATTCCGCAGGTAGAATATCTTTTCCTTGAAGAGAAGATGGCCCTAATAAACCAGGCAGGCATGGAGAAAGAACTCTCGTTCAGTAGATGGCTTAATCTGGTTTTATTGCTTTTATGTATGGCAATAGGGTATTGGGCCTATCATATGAGAAACGTCAAAACAGTTTTTCCCGAGTTAAGCAAGCAAGAGCATACGGTTCGTAACCTCATTTTAGAAGGCAAGAGCAACAAGGAAATTGCGAATGAACTTTTTATTAGCTTAAGCACAGTAAAGACCCATATTACTAATCTTTATGCAAAGCTTAATGTAACTAGTCGCCGAGAGCTTTTACAAAAAGGTACGGGTACTAGTCCCTAATTCAGACCCCATTATTTTATAGGTAATACACTTCAAAACTTACTTTGTTTCAAACTAATTTAAGTATGAAACATCGGCTTGCCTTAAATCTATTTTTATGGGTTTGTTGTGCTACAATACCAGTTGTAAGTCAACAAAGTCCCTTTATTGAAGACTATGTGGAACGATTGGAAAGTTCCCGTAACTATCTGATTCACGTGGCGGAAACTATGCCCGAAGAAGAATTCGACTATCGACCAACACCTAAGGCCAGTAGCTTCGCGGAAAATTTAATGCATATAGGTTGGGCAATGGATTGGCATAGCCAGTCCCTTTTGGGAGGGCGTAATGCAAGGGACTGGGAAACCGATACCATTTACAAGGTTGCGAACAAATCAAAAAAGGATATGATCGCTACGGTGCAGCAAACGTTTGATGTTGCAATAGAATTGATAAAGAACTTTAGTACTTCCCACCTAGATGATACCCTTGATTATTTTGGATTGAAACGTACCAAGCGACAAATTTTCATGTTGCTGGCCGATCACATTACGCATCATCGGTCGCAAATGCTTGTTTATTTGAGATTGAAAGGATACCAACCTCCAAGATATGTGTTGTTTCAATAGTTGTCACATCTCAAATAGTAAGAAACTTAAAGTATATGGGAGCACCTTTCTGTTTATACTATTTGCGGTTCTGGGCATAAATGCGCAGGAATCAATTTCGATTTCTGGAACTGTTGTTGATCAACAAAATCAACCAATTGAAGTAGGGGATGTAGTCTTTTTACAAGCGAACTCTAAAGAATTGGTAAGGTATGCTCCATTAAGTAAGGGGGCCTTTTCCATTGGTGAAATCAAAACAGGCTCGTATATTCTTGAAATTTCTGCCCTAGGTTACGCGACGTTTCGTGAGGCAATTGTCCTTGATGCTAAATCGATAATTGCGATAACGCTCCAAGAGGCTGCAACTGAGTTGGAAGAAGTAGACTTAGTTGGTGCCAAAAACCCTATTGAATACAAGGATGGAAATGTAAAGGTAGATGTTCAAAACCCATATTTTTCATCTATTCCAGACCTGGTAGATTTAATGTCTAGGCTTCCAAGGGTTCAGATGAGTTCGGATAGGGAAAGCATTTCTATATTGGGTAAAGGCGCACCATTATTGTATTTGGGCAATCAAAGAATTTCGATGGATGAGTTTCGCGGATTACCGATTGACGGCATAGCATCGATTGAATTAATCAATAATCCTTCTGCAAAAAGCGAAGCTGAGGGTCGCGCGGTGGTACTTGTGCGTTTGAAAAAGAATATAAACCTTGGTTTTCAAGGGAGTCTTCAGGAGACCGCCTCGCAAAAACGGAATTTCAATAATTATTTGGGCCTGAATTCAAGTTTCGCGACTAAAAACTGGACCATTCGAGGAAATCTGGGTTACAATCAATTATTGCAGTGGGAAAGTAATAGCTTTTTGTTTGAAATACCTCAACGTGAAGTTTTGGTAGACTATTCCGTTTTGATTCCGAGAAACGTCAGAACGCAACTCAACCCAACCTTTGGGGTATACCATCAATGGAACGAATCGGATTATATTTCATTAAATGCTTCTGCGAGGTTACAAACGAATAACGCCCCTTTTTTTACAGATACTTTCATCGTCGACCGAAATGACGAGACATTTATTCGAACTGAAACGGAAAACGATAACGCGAAGAACTATTATGGTGCTGCATTTAACTTTAACAAAAAACTTACGGATAGTTGGAATCTTTTCGCTGGTTTGCAGTATTCTGGTTTTCAACAAACTCTAGGCACAGAAATTAATAACAGTGAAAATGGGGCAGAATTTTTACTCGATCAAACCCGAAATCAAGAATATGATATCAACTCTTTGGCCTTCCGATTGGATATTGAAAATATATTGACCGAAAATCTAAAATGGCAATGGGGCACAAATATCAGTCTCGCCAACGCTGAGGCATTTACGGCAATTCAAAATATTCAACAATCAACTATTAATGAGATTGACTTTGATTATCAAGAAGATTTGTATGCGATTTATAGTTCTTTTTCGGGGAAACTGACAAAGAATATTGATTTTGAATTCGGTGCCAGGCTTGAGCATAATGAAGTGAACAGTGGGGCTATGAATGATGAAATTCCAGTGATTTCGAGAAAGAATACGAGTTTATTCCCCAAGGCAAGTGTTTCCCTAGATCTTGATAGCACGCGAACGTTAAGCCTCAATTATGCCAGAAATATCAATCGGCCTGATTTTTCAAGAGCAAGTTCCATAGCCGTTTTTATCAATCCATTTTTAGAAGGCACGGGCAATGTCAATCTAAGGCCGACCTTCACCGATGAACTATCGGTCAACGTACAAAAAGGAAATGCTTCTTTTTATGCCACGGTTTACCAAAGTAGCAATCCAACGAATTTCACTATTTCATATGATGAAGTAATGGATACAGGGGTGCTTTCGTTGGTGAACGTTGAAAAAGAAATTGGTTTTTATACAGGTGTAACCGTTCCTTATACAAAAGGTAAATGGACTTCGAATAATACAGTAACCCTCTATTACACTCAAATACAAGATAGTTCGGCAACATTGGGCAAGACCTCACCAGTTCTTTATGCGTACACCAATCATCAATTCAAAATAGCAAAAGATACCACCCTTGCTTTTGGGGCTTATGCCTTAAGTAAACGACAAGAGGGTATTTTTCAACGAAATGGGGTTTTGGCACTTGAGGCATCCATTTCAAAAACTATTTTTAAAAATCTTGATTGTACCTTACGTTTTAATGATATCACCAGGGGAACAAATTTTGAAGAAAGTTATGCCATTAATGGGGTGATTGCTGATGGTATTTATTTTAGTGATTTAAGGGAAGTTGCCCTATCATTAAAATATCTATTTGGAACAAGGGAAAAGGCCAAATTCAAAAATCGTGATGTAGATTCCAACCTAAATCGAATCAATTGATCGTAAAAATCCTTAGCTCGTCAATTCTGTAAATAAGCTTTCTAGGTTTTTGTTCTTGCGACTGAGTTGAAGTGTCTTCAACTGGTTGTCATGCGCAAAGTCAAAAACAGCAGGTCTCATATCCTTATCCGTTGAGAACGTAATTTCGTATACAAATCCGCCAGTATTTTTCACCTTTACAGCATCTGGCAATTGGTTCAATAAGACTTCCTCCACGCGGTAATCAAATTCAACCTCAATGATTTGTTCTTGGCTATCCCGCAGCTCATTAAGTTTTTTATCGGCAACAAGTTCACCCTTATTGATAATAATGACCCGATCACAAACGGCCTCTACTTCTTTCATGATATGGGTAGAGAAAAGAACCGTTTTCTCTTTACCGATTTGGCGAATCAATTTTCGAATTTCAATAAGTTGGTTTGGGTCGAGACCTGTAGTGGGTTCATCAAGAATAAGAACATCAGGATCGTGCAATAGCGCCGCGGCTAGGCCAACTCGCTGGCGGTACCCTTTTGATAATTGTCCAATCTTTTTATGCGCCTCTGGTGTGAGTCCGGTTTGCGCAACAACCTCAATAATTCGTGATTTGGAAATCTTGTACACCTCAGCATTGAAAGCCAAGTATTCCTTTACATACATTTCAAGATAAAGCGGATTGTGCTCCGGTAAATAACCAATACTCTTTTGTACCTCACTTTTCTCAAATTGCACGTCAAACCCATTCACAATGGCATCACCACTATTAGCGTTATGGTAGGTGGTCAAAATGCGCATCATAGTCGATTTACCTGCCCCATTCGGACCTAAAAACCCAACAATTTCCCCTTTTTTAATGTCAAAAGAGATATCGTTAAGGACTTTCTGTTTGCCAAATATTTTGGTAATATTTTGAACTGAAATGGACATTGAGTCATTTTATAACTCCAAAAATAGGACAATTATCAAACTAGCCGAACATCCTTTTTGAGTAAATGGATATGTAGAATTATTAGATATTGAAGGCAATCGATTGTTTATTTTCATGGAAAACATTGAATTATCGAAAAATCAAAAAAATTAGACGAATCCCTTTGAATTCTACATGGAATACCCAATCTTAGCCAAGAATTATTAAGAATGAACAACAGGTATTTTTTTAACGGTTTTTATTTCTACTTCTTCTTTCGAAGTAGAAAGGGACTGTTGTAATGATACGTAAGTATAAAACATTTAAAGTCCCGCGATTATGTCGGGACTTTTTTATTGTATGAAACTCAAAATTGCCATACAGGGGGTCAAAGGAAGCAACCATCATCAAGTCGCTAAAGAATATTTTAGGGAAACTATTGAGTTGGTGGAGTGTTTGTCTTTTGATACGCTCATAGAAAATCTAATGAATGGTGTGGCTGATCTAGGCGTAATGGCTATAGAGAACTCCATTGCGGGTTCAATCATTCCGAATTACAATTTAGTTTACCTTAACAATATCCATATTATCGGTGAGCACTATTTGAGCATACATCATAACTTAATGGCTTTAAAGGGTAGTTCGATGGATTTGATAAAAGAGGTACGAACGCATCCCATGGCGCTCTTGCAGTGCAAAGAATTTCTGAAGCAATATCCTAAACTAAAGTTGGTAGAAGATGTAGATACCGCTGAAACAGCTCGCCAAATCCAACAACACCAACTGCCCCATGTAGCCGCCATTGCACCAGAAGTTGCCGCTGAATTATATGATTTGAACATTCTAGCTCCTGAAATTCAGACCATAAAGAACAATGCCACTAGATTTATCATTCTAAAGAAACATAATAAGGTTTTACCGAAGGAAGAAATCAATAAGGCATCACTTCGCTTTATTACGGACCATAAAAGAGGAAGTCTAGCTACCGTATTGAACGTCATGAGCGACTGCAATATGAATTTGACCAAAATCCAATCATTACCGGTCATCGAAACACCTTGGAAATATGCCTTTTTTGTGGATATGACATTTGATAAATATGAGGAGTTTGCCAAAGCAAAAGCGCTTCTTGAAATTATGTCAGAAGATTTTCGGGTTCTGGGAGAGTATAAAAACGCACTAAAAAAATGATTGCAGCAGACCGATTGCTTAGCGTAAAAGAATATTACTTCTCAAAAAAACTACGAGAGGTCAGGGGGTTGATTGCCGAAGGCAGACCAATTATTAACATGGGTATTGGTTCTCCAGATTTACCACCTCCGACGGTGGCCTTAGACGGGTTAAACGAGATATTGCATCAAGAAGGTGCCCATCAGTACCAGAGCTATCAAGGTCTACCTGAACTTAGAACTGCCATGACCCAGTTTTATGAAGATCGATTTGGGGTAACAATGAATCCACAAAATGAGATTTTACCCCTAATTGGTTCAAAAGAGGGCATTATGCATATCAGCCTTGCCTTTTTAAACCCAGGAGATGGCGTTTTGGTGCCCAATCCAGGGTATCCAACCTATCGTTCAGTTTCGAATTTGGTCGGAGCAAAGATTTTAGAGTATGATCTTGTGGCCGAAAATGACTGGCTACCTGATTTAGGGGCCATAGAAAAGATGGACTTGTCGAACGTCAAGTTGATGTGGATCAGTTATCCCAATATGCCCACAGGCGCTAAAATTACGAAGGATGCGATGCAAGAACTACTCAACTTTGCAAAGAAGCATGACATTCTTTTGGTAAATGACAATCCATATAGTTTTGTTTTAAACGACGAGCCTACCAGTATTTTCCAGATAGAAGAGGCGAAAAGTCATGCTCTGGAACTGAATTCCCTAAGTAAGACCTTTAACCTTGCTGGATGGCGCGTAGGCATGGTACTGGGCGGGGAAGAACACATATTGTCAGTTTTGAAAGTAAAAAGTAATATGGATTCGGGTATGTTCTATGGTCTGCAAAAGGGGGCAATTGCCGCTCTTGAGTCAGGTCAAGCATGGTTTGACCAGTTAGATGACGTATATACCAAACGACGGGATTTGATGTTTGACTTGGTCGATAAACTAGGGTGTAGGTATGATAGAAATGCGGCCGGAATGTTTGTCTGGGCCAAGTTGCCCATAGGTTCAAAAAAATCAGAGGATTTTATTGATCGAATTCTTTATGACAAAAACATTTTCATTGCCCCGGGAACCATTTTTGGCTCCAATGGAGAGGGTTACATACGATTTTCACTATGTGTAAAAGAAGAAAAAATTCAAGAAGCAATCAAAAGGTTTTAAATGGAAGAAAGGGTGGAAATACGGCGCTTGAACATTTCTGATGCAGAAAATCTGTCCAAACAGGCCAACAATAAAAAAATCTGGGATAATCTGAGGGATTACATACCGTATCCTTACACAATTGAAAATGCAAGGGAATTTATAGCAAGAACAGAAAAAGAAAGTCCGGCTTTGACATTTGGCATTTTAATTGAAAAAGACCTTTGCGGAGTCATTGGATTGGTTGAAAAAACAGATGTAAATCGTTTATCTGCCGAATTGGGGTATTGGGTTGGAGAATCGTTTTGGGGTAAGGGTATTGCTACCAAGGCTATTAGTTTAATGACCGACTATGGCTTTCATAATTTGAAATTGGAAAGAATCTACAGTTCTGTTTTTGATTTCAATATGGCTTCCATGCGTGTACTTGAAAAAAACGGTTTTAAAAAAGAAGGTGTCCTAAGGAATTCGGTTATCAAAAATGATGAAATTCATGACGAACATCTATACGCAAGACTAAGAAATGAGTAAAACAAAAAACAAGTTTCCTTTCTAGGGAGGGATTATTAAAGGCCATGAATAAAATAGCGGTCATCGGAGTCGGTTTGATAGGAGGTTCTTTTGCAAAAGGAATAAAACGCTTGTTCCCAGAAACGTTAATTGTTGGGTTCGACAAAAACGATTCTCATTTGCAGGAAGCTTTGAATATGAATCTTATTGATGAGAAGGGCACAGAAAGTGGGCTTTCCGAAGTAAATATGGTTTTTGTGACCATACCCGTCGATGTGTTGGTTGATGAGCTTCCCAAAATCTTGAACAAGGTGAATGATGATTGTGTGGTCATTGATGCGGGTTCTACCAAATCAATGCTCTGTCGATGCGTAGAAAACCATCCAAAAAGAAGGAATTATTTAGCTTGTCATCCCATTGCGGGAACTGAATTTTCAGGACCTTCCGCCGCTTTTGACGGATTGTATAACGGTAAAACGAATATCATCTGCGAGGTGGAGAAAACCGCTTTCAAGCTTCAAGAAAGAGCGTTGGAGATTTTTCAGAAACTGGGAATGCGTATTCGATACATGAACCCAGAAGCACATGATAAGCACATTGCTTACGTCTCTCATTTATCGCACATAAGCTCTTTTATGCTAGGGAAAACAGTAATTGAGGAAGAGCAGAATGAACGGGATATTTTTGACATGGCCGGTAGTGGTTTTGAAAGCACCGTACGGTTAGCTAAAAGTTCACCCGATATGTGGACCCCAATTTTTGAACAGAATAAAGAAAACGTAGTCAAGAGCCTTGAAGAGTACATCAAGAATTTAGAATCTTTCAAGCATATGATGGAACAAGGAAATTTTGAGGGCATTTACGATCAAATGAACAATACGAACAGAATAAAACAAATCTTAAAAGGAATACCACTTACAAAAACACATAATTAAAAAATGGAAAATTCAAAGGAACTGAGAACATGGTTAAATGATTTACAGCTAGAACACCCGCTGGTTATAGCTGGCCCATGTAGTGCTGAGACTGAAGAACAGGTAATGAAGATTGCCCACGACCTTAAAGATTCTGACGTGAGTTATTATCGTGCAGGAATCTGGAAGCCAAGAACGCGACCGGGCAACTTTGAAGGCGTCGGGGCACTTGGGCTAAAGTGGTTACAGCGGGTCAAAGAAGAAACAGGGTTAATGACTTGTACTGAAGTAGCGAACAAAACACATGTTGATCTGGCTTTGGAGCACGATATTGATTTGTTATGGATTGGAGCACGTACCTCAGTAAGTCCATTTATGATGCAAGATATTGCCGATGCGTTGGAGGGTACCGATAAAGTGGTGTTGGTGAAAAACCCAATCAACCCAGATTTACCTCTTTGGTTGGGAGGTATTGAACGACTTTACAAAAAAGGGATTAAAAACCTTGGGGCGATACATCGTGGATTCTCGACCTATGCCAAAACCAAATACCGAAATATTCCAGAATGGCAGCTGGCCATTGAATTTCAGAATCGATTTCCTGATTTGCCGTTGATTAACGATCCAAGCCATATTACGGGCAAACGCGATATGGTATTTGATGTGTCACAAACTGCTTTAGATCTCAATTTTGATGGCTTAATGATAGAAACGCACCATGATCCTGACAATGCATGGAGTGATGCGGCCCAGCAGGTGACCCCATCTACCTTGAAACAAATGTTCAAAGATTTAAGAATGAGAAAAGAAACCGATGAAGAAGCCGAGTACAATGCCAAAATAGGTAACCTTAGGGCTCAGATCGATGTCTTTGACAACCAATTGTTGGATACCTTAGGCAAGCGAATGGTAGTAGCCAATGCGATTGGAGAGCTAAAGAAACAAAAGAACGTGGCTGTGTTACAAACCAACCGCTGGAACGAGATTTTAGGAAGAATGATATTGGAAGGGGAGCAACACGGCCTTAGCGAGGAGTTTGTATTGCGAATGTTTAAAGCGATTCATCAAGAATCCATAAACCATCAAGAGAAAATTATAAACGCTTAATTTTTAGTTAAGTTCTTTTCAAAATGTCATTGGGAGTCCATCTGATTCTCAATGGCATTTTTTTAGTGTAACAATTGAAAACAAATTGCATCTTTAGGAAAATGGAAAATTAAAATCATGAAAAAAATAATTACACTTATTCTTTTGACTTTATCGATCCAAGGTTTTTCCCAAAGAATTATCGATAAGAGCGTTGGGGATTTTCATGCAGTTAAAGTATTTGATTTGATTGAGGTCAATCTAATCCAATCTGATGAAAACAAGATTCTCATTAAGGGAAGAAATGTAGATGATATCAAATGGGTGAACAAAGATGGAATATTAAAACTGCGAATGCAATTTGATAAAAAGTTTACTGGGGAAGATACTTTCATTGAGGTGTATTATCAAGATCTTGATGTCATTGATGCCAATGAGGGCGCTCAGATTACCTGTAATGAAATGGTGAAAAAGAATACAATTGAACTCAGGGCACAAGAAGGAGGGCAAATCAAGATAGGTATGGATGTAGCAGTTGTCGAAATTCGAGCGGTAACGGGCGGAATTATACAGGCGTCTGGACTTGCAGAGAATCAATCCATCGTCATTAATACCGGTGGTATTTTTGAAGGAAGTGATTTAAGGACATCGCGTTCAGATGTTAAGATTTCTGCAGGAGGAGAGGCCGAAGTATTTGCCTCAGAACGTGTTAATATAGATGTGAAAGCAGGTGGTGATGTAGTGGTTTACGGCAATCCTAAATATGTCAACAAAAAGACATTTGTTGGCGGTAGAATTCGAATAGTGGACTAAATGAAACATGGTTAAATAAAAAAGCCCCAAAACGTTTCGTTTTGGGGCTTTTTACAGGTAAATTTTACTTCTTAAAAATATATCGAGTAATGAAAATACCTTTTCCATCACCTTTTCCACCTTCACTTTCGACTGCACTGATGATATGCTCTAAGGCCCATCCTTCAGAAATCATGGTATTGATCATATTGGTAATTAAAGCATCATTGGCCGCAATATTTTGAAAACGAATACCGCCTAGATTATAAAAGTTCAAAAGTTTGGTTTCCTCAAAATTTTTCACTCGAATTTCACCTCTATCTGATTTATTTCGGCTGTTGTCCTCAGCAGACCGCACAGAAGTATATTCTTTGTAATCTTTTTGCTCAAGTGCATTGATAATTCTTGAACGCCCCAACCCATTGGGTACAATCGATTCCACACTTGTAATTACTTTGTATTCTTGGGCATTACCATTAAATGTGGCAGCCACGGCCAATACCATTAAAAAAAGAAAATTTCTCATAATTGATTTGTGTTGATAATTATTTTAATGTTCAATGTTAAGAGGATTTGGTAAGAAAAGAAAATTGTTTCTTTATTATTGTATAAATTGTTATTAACAGGTTATTTCGTGCAAGGTATTGTGTACAAATCGACAGGAAGCTGGTACACCGTTAAATCGGATACCGGTCAGTTTTATGAATGCCGTATCAAGGGAAAGTTTAGGATAACGGGAATAACAAGTACGAATCCGGTAGCGGTTGGCGATGAGGTGACATTTGAATTAGAAACTATAGGTGATGAAACTGTTGGGGTGATAAAAGGTATTTCTGAAAGACATAACTATATCATCAGAAAATCAGTAAACCTTTCAAAACAGGTTCATATTATTGCGGCAAACCTTGACCAAGCCTTTTTGTTGGTTACCTTGAACAATCCCACCACTTATACGAGTTTTATCGACAGATTTTTGGTCACAGCAGAAGCATATGATATTCCCGCAGTGTTACTTTTCAATAAAATGGACAGTTACAATGAAGCTGAAATAGAAGCGATGGAAAACCTCATCAAATTGTATCAAAAAATAGGGTACACTACAATAGCCATTTCAGCCAAAAATCATCAAAATATTGATGCGGTACGAGAGTTGATGAAAAATAGGGTCAGTATGTTTTCAGGAAATTCTGGGGTTGGAAAGTCTACATTGATCAATGCACTTGAACCTGGACTCTCTTTAAAAACAGCGCAAATATCAGAGCAACATTTGCAAGGTCAGCATACCACCACCTTTGCTGAAATGTATGACCTGTCGTTCGGGGCTAAAATTATAGACACGCCTGGTATTCGTGGTTTTGGAATCGTAGAAATGGAAAAAGATGAGCTGGGAGATTATTTTCCAGAATTTTTTGAACTCAAATCAGAGTGTAAATTCAATAATTGTCTGCATTTAGATGAGCCGAAGTGTGCCGTGAAAGCCGCTTTGGAAAGAGGGGATTTGGCATGGAGCAGATACCGGAGTTATGTTCAAATGCTTGAAGAAGATGTAGCAGAAAGTTATAGAACCGATATATTTAGGGAAAAGTAATGAGAACTGTTGTTCAAAGGGTTTCTAGGGCAAGCGTAACGGTTGAGAATACTATAGTTTCTAAGATAGGCCATGGCGTATTGGTTCTCTTGGGAATAGAGGACGCCGACAATGAAGAAGACATTGAATGGCTTTCAAGAAAACTGGTCAACCTTAGAATCTTCAATGACGAAAATGGGGTGATGAACAAATCGCTCTTAGACGTTAATGGCGAAGCCATAGTGGTCAGTCAATTTACCTTACATGCAGCAACCAAAAAGGGTAATAGGCCATCGTATATTAAAGCAGCCAAACCAGATGTTGCCATACCGTTATACGAACATTTTGTAAGATGCTTTGAAGAACAACTAAGGAAGTCCGTAGGCACTGGAGTTTTTGGTGCAGATATGAATGTTGAACTATTAAATGATGGTCCAGTTACCATTTGTATTGATTCAAAAAATAGGGAATAATGAATATTCAAAATGCCCAAGAAGCGGTTGATAATTGGATTAAGAACCACGGGGTTCGGTATTTCAATGAATTGACAAATATGGCACAACTTACAGAAGAGGTCGGTGAGGTGGCAAGAATTATTGCCCGTCGTTACGGAGAGCAAAGCGAAAAGGAGTCGGATAAGGGCAAAGATTTGGGAGAAGAGCTTGCCGATGTGCTTTTTGTGGTCTTGTGTTTGGCCAATCAAACCGGGGTCGATTTACAACAGGCCTTTGACAAAAAATTAGATTTGAAAACCAAGCGTGATCATAACCGCCACCACAACAACGAAAAGTTGAAATAGATTTATATTTGATGACTTAATTCAAGTCATTTTGAAACTTCAAATCTCCTTTCCGAATAGCCGGAAATTTAACAGGAAAATACAAATCACTGGTTCTAAAAGTGAAACCAATAGACTGCTGCTCTTACAATCACTATACCCAAACTTGGCGATTGAAAACCTCTCAAAATCTGATGATTCCGAGGTTATGCGCAATGGACTTTCTATTTCAAAAGGAACTGTCGATATTCATCACGCTGGCACTGCTATGCGCTTTTTGACCTCGTATTTCGCAACCCAAGAAGGTAAAGAAGTGGTGTTGACAGGCTCGCATCGTATGAAAGAGCGCCCGATAGGAATTTTGGTCGATGCTTTGAGAAGTCTAGGGGCTCAAATCGGTTACGAAGAAAATGAAGGCTATCCGCCATTAAAAATCATCGGAAAAAAGATTGCGAAAGATAAAGTCAGTTTGCCAGCCAATATAAGTAGTCAATACATTTCTTCCCTCTGCTTGATTGGGGCGCGTTTGACCAATGGACTACAAATCGAATTGGTAGGTAAGATTACCTCGGTACCCTACATTAAAATGACATTAAGCTTGTTAGAGGATGTCGGAATCGCCAGCACCTTTTCAGGGAATACAATTAAAATAACTCCAAAATCAGAGGTAAGCCCAAAAACCATGGTAGTCGAGTCCGATTGGAGTGCAGCAAGCTATTATTATAGTGTTGTTGCCTTAGCGGAGGTAGGAACTGAAGTTGAATTAAGTTCGTTCAAAGAACATTCACTGCAGGGTGATAGTATCCTTTCAGAAATTTATCAGACCTTTGGAGTCGTTACTAAATATGCAGGTAACACTATCGTTCTAAAAAAACAGGGAGACGCTGAACCTGGTATTTTTAGTTATGACCTTTCAAATGCCCCTGATATTGCCCAAACCATTGCGGTTACTTGCTTAGGATTGGGCTTAGGGTGCCATCTAAAGGGGTTACATACCTTACCCATCAAAGAAACTGATCGTTTGGCGGCTATGAAAACAGAGTTGGAAAAATTTGGGGCCACAGTAATTATCGATGACTCCAGTTTAACCTTGGATTCTTTGACCCAAGTAAACGATAATGTAGCTGTCGATACCTATAACGACCATAGAATGGCAATGGCCTTTGCTCCGTTAGCTTTACGGCAGGGATTTATCATTAATGATGCCGAGGTGGTCTCAAAATCATACCGCGATTTTTGGCATGACTTTGATAAAGTTGGGTTTCGAATAGAAACAGCTTAGCTTTTCTCATCCAATTACTTGACAACCCCTTAGTACAGATTGTATATTTGCAGCCTTTGCAAAAAATTTAAATGCTAATATGAAATTATCCAACTTCAATTTTGAGCTTCCTAAAGAATTATTGGCGGAATATCCGGCTGAGAACAGAGACGAATCAAGGTTAATGGTGATTCATCGCGAAACCGGAAAAATTGAACATAAAATGTTCAAAGACATGATTGACTATTTTGATGAGGGCGATGTCATGGTTTTGAACAATACCAAAGTCTTTCCTGCGCGATTGTATGGTAATAAAGAGAAGACCGGGGCTCGAATCGAAGTTTTCCTATTACGGGAATTAAATGATGAACAACGCCTTTGGGATGTTTTGGTCGATCCTGCTCGAAAGATTCGTATAGGTAATAAATTATATTTTGGAGAAGATGAAAGTTTGGTGGCAGAGGTCATTGATAACACCACCTCGAGGGGTAGAACTTTACGTTTTTTATATGATGGGTCGTACCAAGATTTTCGAAGAAAATTGCGGGAGTTGGGCGAAACACCCCTTCCTAAATACATTAAACGTGAGGTGACCCCAGAAGATGAAGACCGCTATCAAACTATTTATGCCAAACACGAGGGGGCTGTGGCAGCACCTACAGCAGGTCTTCATTTCTCAAAGCACTTGTTGAAACGTCTGGAAATAAAGGGAATTGATTTTGCAGAAGTGACCCTACATGTAGGTTTGGGAACATTTAATCCGGTTGAGGTTGAAGATCTATCCAAACATAAAATGGATAGCGAGGAGTTGGTCATCGATGAAAGGGCTACCGAGATAGTCAATAACGCAAAAGCGAATAAAAAAAAGGTCTGCGCCGTAGGTACCACTGTTATGCGAGGACTTGAAAGTGCGGTATCTTCAGATCATACCCTAAACACATTTGAAGGTTGGACGAATAAGTTCATTTTTCCACCATATGATTTTAGTATCGCAGATTCGATGATTACAAACTTTCACTTGCCGAAATCGACATTGCTAATGATGATTTCAGCGTTCATGGGGCATGACTTAATGAAAAAATCATATAAACAGGCCATTTTAGAACAGTATCGTTTTTACTCTTACGGTGATGCGATGTTGATTATTTAAAAGGTGATATAATGAAGCGTTCCACAGTGATGTGGATGCTTTTAATCCCGATGCATCATCGGGATTTTTTCTTTCCTAACTTTACAGTATGGTAACGGCCAAAAAAGACATACGGGCTTTGACAAAAGAACAGCTTCGGGATTTTTTTGTTGCCAATGGTGATAAAGCCTTTCGTGGTAACCAAGTATATGAATGGCTTTGGCAGAAGTCGGCACATACATTTGATGGTATGACGAATCTCTCTAAAAATACCAGGGAGATGCTGGAAAACAGCTTTGTTATCAATCATATCAGGGTTGACCAAATGCAACGGAGTAATGATGGTACTATCAAAAATGCCGTCAAATTGCATGACGGTTTCATTGTTGAGTCTGTATTGATTCCAACCGAAAAGCGAACTACGGCCTGCGTCTCGAGTCAAGTGGGTTGCAGCTTAGATTGTAAGTTCTGTGCAACTGCACGTTTAAAGCGCATGCGAAATTTACATCCAGATGAGATCTATGATCAAGTCGTCGCAATTGATAACCAAAGTCGTCTTTATTTTGACCGTCCCCTGAGCAATATTGTTTTTATGGGTATGGGCGAACCCTTGATGAACTACAATAATGTATTAAAGGCAATCGACAAAATTACGTCTCTAGAAGGATTGGGCATGTCCCCTAAAAGAATTACCGTTTCAACCTCTGGAGTACCCAAAATGATAAAGAAGATGGCCGATGAAAATGTTAAATTTAATTTGGCGGTTTCGCTACACTCAGCTATTGATGACGTAAGAACATCGATAATGCCCTTCAATGCGACCTTTACTTTGAGTAATTTGAGGGAATCCCTTGAATATTGGTACCAGAAAACGAAAAAAAGAATAACGTATGAATACGTTGTTTGGAGTGGTATTAACGATACCCAAAAAGATGTGGATGCGTTGGTTAGGTTTTGTCGATTTGCACCATCTAAAGTAAACCTTATCGAATATAATCCAATTGATGACGGTGCCTTTACTCAGGCTTCGGAAGAAGCAGTGCAACGTTATGTAGACGCTTTACAACGAAATAATATTACCGTAACGGTCAGAAGGTCTCGAGGTAAGGATATTGACGCAGCCTGTGGACAGTTGGCAAATAAAACCTAAATCAAGCCCTTTTGCAATGAGATTTCACTTTCTGCGAGTATCTTTGAACATCGCATGAAAGTGGCAGCACAAATACGGGAACCTATTGAAAAAGAAATGGAACTCTTCGAAGAGAAGTTCCGTAACTCGATGTCTTCAAAAGTAGCATTACTCAATCGTATCACCTATTATATTGTCAACCGAAAAGGGAAGCAAATGCGACCTATGTTCGTCTTTTTAACTGCCAAAATACTCAATGATGGCGAGGTAGAAGAACGTACCTATACAGGGGCCTCTATTATTGAGTTAATCCATACGGCAAGCTTGGTACACGACGATGTTGTTGATGAGAGTTACAAACGTCGTGGTTTTTTTTCCATTAATGCCCTTTGGAAAAATAAAATTGCCGTTTTGGTTGGCGACTATCTTTTCTCAAAAGGTTTATTGACCGCTTTAGAGAAAGAAGACTATGATTTATTACATATCATATCAAAATCTGTGCGAGCCATGAGCGAAGGCGAACTTTTGCAAATAGAGAAGGCGCGCCTATTGGACATTACCGAAGAGGTCTACTACGATATCATAAAACAGAAAACAGCACGATTGATTGCCTCGTGTTGTAGTATGGGTGCTGCCTCGGTAAGACCGGATTCGGAGGAGGTAGAAACCTTTAGGAGATTCGGAGAACTTTGCGGAATGGCTTTTCAGATCAAGGATGATTTGTTTGATTACGGAACGGAACGAATTGGTAAGCCCACAGGTATCGATATCAAAGAACAAAAAATGACACTTCCTTTAATTCATGCACTTAACCAAAGCGATTCCTCAAAAAGGAAGTGGTTAATCAACTCCATAAAAAACCATAACAAGAATAAAAAACGGGTCAAAGAAGTCATTGCATATGTAAAAAATATGGGAGGTCTCGAGTACGCGGTTTCAAAAATGATGCAGTTCAAAGACGAAGCTTTGGATATTCTGAATGATTACCCCAATTCTGATTATAAATCTGCCTTGACCTTAATGGTCAACTATGTGGTTGATAGAAAGAAATAGGTTTGTTAAAAGTTAAAAGTTAAAAGTTAAAAGAGTTTTTTCCCCTTAACCCTTAACCCTTAACCCTTAACCCTTAACCCTTAACCCTTAACCCCTAACTTTTTTACCACAACGGGCAACCCTTTTTAAATTACTTTCGTCTATTATCATAGAAGATAAAACGAGAACCTTTGAAAGTCATATCATTCTACAGTAATGAAAAGCAATTGGTCAAGCGAGCGGTTGGGGGCAATCACCAAGCCCAGCAGACCATTTATGACAAATTTGCCACGAAGATGTTGGGTGTTTGCAGGCAATATATCAGAGACTTGCATTATGCTGAGGATGTTATGGTGAATGGCTTCGTAAAGGTTTTTAAAGGATTGCACTCATTCGAACATAAGGGAAGTTTTGAAGGATGGATTCGTCGAATTATGGTTCGAGAAAGTATCTCTTACCTAAGAAAGCGTCAATTTGTGGTTTATGATGATGAAGTTTTAAATGCCCACCAAGTGCAGATGGTTGCAGAAACTACATCTATGGACGCTGAACATATTCAGGCTTTGATCGATACTTTGCCCGAAGGATATAAGATGGTTTTTGTGCTATACGCCGTAGAGGGCTATAAACATAACGAAATAGCAGAGTTGTTGGGTATTTCTGAAGGAACATCCAAATCACAACTGTTTAAAGCACGTAAACTTTTACAAGAAAATTTAAGATTGAAGGGGCTCTCGAACTATAAAACCCAAAAGTAGAAAGTAAATGGATCGATTGGAAGAACATATCAAAAACAAGCTTCAGAACCGGGAAATCACCCCATCTTCAAATGCGTGGAGAAAGATTTCTCAAGAGTTGAAAAATAATGAGGTTTCATCGCGCAAGAGAAAAATAAATTGGTGGGCCATAGCGGCCGGTATAATGGGATTCATACTATTGTCGGTAGGTTTTTTTAGTACTAAAGACAATTTCGAAACTCCGAATGAGACTATTGTAGTTCAACAAGAAAGGAATAAAAAGGAAACTTTAAGAGATGTTGAGCATGACGATATTGACGTGTTAATAGAACGGCCCAAAGTGGAATGGGACCAAGAAATGATAGCTGAGCAGGAAAAAAACAAAGAATCCAGCATAGTTGAGAATAATGATATTAAGCTAACCGAAACCAGTATATCCAAAGAAGAAGTTATCTTAAAAGATACAAAAGAGGTAACTGATTTGGTTATTGCCAATAAGGTAGAAGAGGTATGGGCCAAAGTCAATAGTATGCAGAATAATTCCATTACCGTTTCAGATGAAGAAATCGATTCTTTGCTGATGGCGGCCCAAAGAGAAATCCTAGCCCAAAAAGCCTTTGAAGAAAATGGAAGGATAGACGCTATGGCCTTATTGAACGAAGTAGAACAAGAGTTGTACAACGATCAACAGAACCCATTATTCCTTAAACTAAAGGAAGGCTTTTTTAAACTGCGTACGGCCGTCGCCGATCGTAATAATTAAATAACCCTATTCATCAATCGGACCAACCTTTGATCGTGCCCTCAAAATGAGGGCCGGCAAAGGACGGTCAAAAATCAAATCATCATGAAAAAAATCATCTTTACCGCACTATTATTATGGTTCGTTTCCATACCCTTTAACGGATATGCACAAGAAACCAGAACATTAGAGAAAGTGAGGCAGTTAGAGCAGCAAAAAGAAGTTGTGACCAAAAAGGAAAAGCAACGTTTAAAGGATGAAGTAAAGGCGGTGAACGAAAGACTTAAAAGCGGTCTGATTACTGAGAAAGAAGCCCAAATACTAAAAGAAGAGGCCGCGCGAAAGATAGCTTTGAATATTGAAAATCAGTTGGCCATAATTGATAATAGAATTGAGTTTCTTAAAAGAAATGAAGGTGATATCGAAAATTCAATACTAGATGACAAGAACAGTTTAATCATAGATTTTACTGACGATAATGATAAAGAGTATCGAATTTTGGGCATACGTTTTAATAATAAAAATTGGGAAAGACCCGTAAAGTTTGATCGCAGAACGTATTCTGATTTTGTGGTCGCCATTGGCTTTAACAATGCCATTATAGAAGGTCAGTCCCTCGACGATTCTCCCTATAAAATTGGAGGGAGCCGTTTTTTTGAAATGGGTCTGCAGTGGAGAACACGGGTATTTAAAAATTCAAATTGGCTTCGATTAAATTATGGACTTTCATTTCAATTCAATGGGTTAAAACCTGACAATAACCAATATTTTGTTCAGAATGGTGACCAGACTGAGCTTCAAGAGTTTGATGTTGAACTCGATAAATCTAAATTGCGAATGGATAACCTGGTTTTTCCGATTCATCTTGAGTTTGGTCCATCAAAGAGGTACCAATCCGAAGAGAAAATAAGGTATTCCATCAGAAAACAATTCCGTATGGGTATCGGCGGCTATGGTGGTTTCAACATCGGAACGCGTCAAAAATTGAAGTATACCCGAAACGGTGAAGACTTAAAAGATAAGTTGAAGCGTGGTTATAATACCAGTAATTTAATTTATGGTCTCAGTGCATATCTGGGTTTTGGAAAAAACCTGTTATATGCTAAATATGACCTCAACCCGATTTTTAGAAATGCAGTGGTTGAACAGCGAAATGTTTCATTGGGTATGCGATTCGATTTGGATTAGCCTCTCCTTGTAATGCCTCTTTTTATTTCAAGGGTGAACTCTTGTTCATAATAAACCTTTTTACAATGGGAACATTCCGCATAGCGGGATGTTCCTATTTTAAATATGGGCAGCCAAAACACATGAAAATAATGGGGTTGGAAAATATGGGTCAATGTGCCAAACTGTCAACAATATGAACATGAAACCCCTTCAAGTCTTCTTTCCAACTTTTTTCCCGTTCGTGTTCCTAAGAAAAGAATCATATTTCGATATACTTTTTTACCTTTCACAAAGTTAAAATTTACCTTTTTTATCATACGCAAGAAGAAGCGCAAATCGAAACTCACTATCAATGATTTCCAAAACGACCATAGATCAAGTATATGAAACTGCACGTGTTGAAGAGGTTATTGGTGATTTCGTTCAGTTAAAAAAATCAGGTTCCAACTTCAAGGGATTGAGTCCGTTCTCTGACGAACGAACACCTAGTTTCATGGTAAGTCCTGTAAAACAGATTTGGAAGGATTTTAGTAGTGGAAAAGGTGGTAATGTCGTGGCATTTCTTATGGAGCACGAACATTTTAGTTATCCGGAAGCCATTCGTTATCTGGCCAAGAAATACAATATAGAAATCGAGGAGACTGAGCAGACTGATGAACAGAAAGAACAGGCCAATGAACGCGAGAGCATGTACCTGGTTTCTGAATATGCCCGAAACTATTTTGTAAAAACCTTATGGGAGGTTGAAAAAGGAAAGGCGATTGGTCTTAGTTATTTTAAAGAACGGGGTTTTACTGATGAGACGATTAAGAAGTTTGGTTTGGGGTATGCCCTTGATGAATGGGAAGCCTTTACCAAAACTGCTTTAGGTGATGGCTATCAATTGGAATTTTTAGAGAAGACAGGCTTAACCATCGTAAAAGAACAGGCCGAAGGCGCGAATAGAACTTTTGATCGGTTTAAGGGGCGGGTATTGTTTCCCATTCATTCTATGAGCGGAAGGGTTTTGGGTTTCGGGGGTCGAATATTGATCAATGACAAGAAAGCGGCAAAATACCTCAATTCCCCTGAAAGTGACATCTACCACAAGAGTAAGGTGCTGTATGGTATTTATTACGCTAAACAATCTATTGCCAAAGAAGACAATTGTTACCTGGTGGAAGGCTATACCGATGTAATTCAGATGCACCAGCGTGGTATTGAAAATGTCGTTGCATCAAGTGGTACGGCCCTGACCCCTGAACAGATTCGGTTAATCAATCGGTTGACCAAAAACATAACCGTGCTTTTTGATGGAGACGCAGCTGGTCTGCGCGCTTCGTTAAGGGGAATAGATTTGATTCTGGAGCAAGGTATGAACGTTAAAGTCTGTACTTTTCCTGAAGGTGAAGATCCTGATAGTTTTGCCAAGAACAATGCCTATGAAGATGTAATCTTGTATTTACAGGAAAATGCCAAAGACTTCATTCAATTCAAAACATCACTTTTGGCAAAAGAAGCCGCCAATGACCCTATAAGAAGGGCAGATACGGTTCGTGACATTGTGAATTCGATTGCCAAAATCCCTGATCGGATTAAACAGGAAATTTATATTCAAGAATGTGCCAAGATGATGCAACTCTCAGAAGAGGTTTTGTACAATACGTTGGCCCAAATTAATAAAAAAGGGGTTTCAGATGCGGTTAAAAAGGCCAAGCAAGAACAGAAATCCTTTGAAGTAATTAAGAACGACCCTCCTATTGAACGGGTTGATGTTCAAAAGGAACTGGAACGAAAAATCATCGAAATCTTACTTCTTTATGGGAATCAAAAACAAGAGTTTGAAGATTTGGTCTTAAAGGAAGACGAAGAGGGTAAGTTGGTTTTGGCTCCAGAAACGATTGAAGCAAAGGTGTATGAAAAGGTTTACCTCGACTTACAAGAAGATGAAATCGAGTTGTCCAACACGCATTTCCGAATAGTATATCATGATTTGGTCCAAAAACTGAATGAAGAAAGTGATTTCGCTGTGAATACATTTATTGCAGGGCTAGATCAAGAAATCGGTAATGAGGTCTCTTCTATTTTAATGGAAGAAGAAAAGTATAGCTTGCATAACTGGGAGAGGAAGGATATTTATCCAAAGTCGAAGGCATATGGTATTTCGCAGTTGGTCAGTGAAACCATCCTTACCTTGAGGTGTAATCTTATTAAGAGCAGAATAGCGCTATTGCAAAAGAATACTGAAAATTCCAATGAACATAATCCGGAGATTTTAGAAGAGATTATGAACTATCTGCAATTAAATAAATTACTTAATGAAAAACTGAATCGCGTACTGTCTTAAAAAGGAAAACCCCAGAAAAACCGGGGTTATATCTCAATGTTATAGAGAAAAGTTTAATACAATTCCAATGCTTTGGCTTGCTGTAGAAGATCAACTAAATTGTCAACGTTCAGTTTGCGCATTAACCTTGCTTTATAGGTGCTAACTGTTTTTTCATTAAGGTTCAATCCTTCTGCAACTTCTTTATTGCGTTTACCACTAGCAAGAAGTTTTAAAACTTCTACTTCTCTTGTCGACAGTTTTCTAAAGAATCTCCTTGGCTTCTGTGTGCCCTCATCAAATGCCAATCTTTGTGCCAGTTCGTTGGTGATGAACATATTACCTTCGGCTACTTTCTTTATCGCCGAAATGATATAGTCGACCTCCGCTGTTTTTGAAAGATAACCAAATGCTCCTGCCCTAATGGTACTGAGCGCATATACGTCTTCTGATTGCCCACTGTACATCAATACTTTGGTGTTGGGAAAATTTTGTTTTATTTTTCGAAGTGTGGCAATACCGTTGATTTCGGGAATATCCATTTCCAACATTACAACGTCGGGTGATATTTTTTCCAAAGTAGAAAAGAGTTCTGAGGTAGAAGCGACGTCTGCAATTACTTCTATGTTTGACACGGAGGCCAATACTTGCTTAATGCCTAAGCGGACTATAGGATGGCTGTCCGCAATTAAGAGACTTATCATGTTAGTGTCGTTTATTTTAGTTATCGGGTTTATATTCTTTTTTTGGTAATCTATTGCCTACAAATTATGAAAGGCAAGTTAATAAAATAGCCATACAAAACTCACAATTTTCAGGAAAACCACAGAATTTTTGGGGTTTTATTCGTTTTAAAAACAAAAATAAGGGTCAAGATGCAGTTTTTAAGGAATCAGGTATTTCACAAATAGGTATAGGAATCATCTTATGTTTATTGGCGGAATTAAATCGTTTGTAGATTTTGAAGACTTCTTTTTCTCTATCAGAAAAGTTGTCTTCTGTTTTTCCGAGTTCATCCATTTTCATGGCCCATTCCAGTTCGGGGTAGCTTGCTCCAATTTGATCTTCATCAGTTCTACTATCCCCCCAAAGGCCATCAGTGGGCGCTGCCTCCATGATATTTTGATTTACTCCAAGAACTCTTCCGATTTGGTACACTTCAGTTTTTAAAAGGTCGGCGATAGGGCTAAGGTCAACCCCGCCATCCCCATATTTGGTATAAAATCCTATTCCAAAATCCTCTACTTTGTTGCCTGTACCCGCAACGAGATATCCTTTTAAGGCAGCGAAATAATAAAGGGTGGTCATTCGAAGTCGGGCACGGGTATTGGCCAGAGACATGAAACGTTCCTGTTCGTTTTCGACCTTTGGTAGTGCCGCGACCAAACTATCAAATACAGGGGTAAGATTTACGGGTTGTCGTTTTACATTTTGAAAGTTGTCCATAAGCCAGTTAATATGATGGTCGGCTCGGGTCACCTGGTTTTCACCTTGGTGAATGGGCATCTCAACACATAGCAATTCGAGGCCTGTTTTGGCACAGAGCGTCGACGTAACCGCAGAATCAATTCCTCCTGATACCCCAATAACAAAACCTTTGACATTTGCCTTAGTGGCATATGCTTTGAGCCAATCTACTATAAGCCCAATAACCTTTTCTGTTTGCATGTTACTGTATTTATGTTGTAAAATTTACCTTTGCACCTTGTAAATTTAAAACCTAGGGTACGAAAAATGAAGTGGGCTTTGAAATACTTTTCCTCAGTCTTTCTAATTTTTATAATTTCTTGTCATTCTGACAGCGGTCGTGAGCAGGAAATCGCCCGAATTCCGGTTGACTTGCCTATAGAACGGTTCGATCGACAATTTGCGCAGGCCTCATCCGAAGATATTCCTTATCTCAAATCAAGATATCCCTATTTATTTCCAAAACAGTATTCTGATTCTGTATGGATGGCCAAACTGAACGATACCATTCAACAAGAATTATTATCAGAGGTTCAGAAAACGTTCGGCGATTTTAGGGAAGAAGAGGAGGCTTTGCATTCACTTTTTCAACACATAACATATTACTTCCCAAAATATAGGGTTCCTAAGGTGATTACATTGACTTCTGAAGTGCAATATGACAATCGCGTGGTCTTATCAGATTCTTTATTGCTTTTAGGGCTAGACAATTATTTAGGGAAAGACCATCATTTTTATCGCAGTATTTCAAGATATATAGCACAAGGCCTTGATAAAGCGTATTTAACCTCTGATGTGGTGAGTGCCTTCGCCAAAAAATTAAATCGTTTTCCAAGAAATAGAACCTTTCTCAGTAGAATGATTCACTATGGCAAGGAAATCTATTTGAAAGACCTGCTCATACCTCGTGCCTCAGATGCCCAAAAAATGAACTATATTGAGGAAGAGATAACATGGGCCGAAGAAAATGAGGAACAGATTTGGCGTTATTTTATTGAACAAGAGCTATTGTACAGTACAGATTCTGAGTTGGACCGACGGTTTTTAGACCCTGCACCGTTTTCTAAGTTTCAATTAGAACTTGATAGCGAATCGCCTGGAAGGTTGGGTCGCTACATAGGTTGGCAAATCGTTCGTGCATTCATGGAAAAAAATACCGAGGTGACCATAACTGAACTCCTTGATATCAATGCTGAAGATATTTTTAAAAAATCAAACTATAAACCAAAAAAGTAATGGCGGTAACGCATACTTCTGAAATAAAATTAAAGGTTGGACTGGACGATAACCGTGTTCCTGAAGAGTTGACTTGGTCAGCCGAAGACGGTGGTATTGAAAACGAAGAAGCAAAAGCAATGCTACTTTCGGTTTGGGACAGTAAGAACAAAGAATCCCTTAAAATTGATTTGTGGACCAAAGACATGCCTGTCGAGGAGATGAAACTCTTCTTTCATCAGACGTTGGTCACTTTGTCCGATACCTTTATGAAGGCAACCCAAGACGAAAAAATGACGGCGACCATGAAGGATTTCTGCGAATATTTTGCAGAAAGATTAGAATTAAAATAGGCTTTTATTTGAACCTGTAATGCCTCATGGTTTGAGACAAAATATTAGTCCGTTAAAGTTTTTGCTCCACATTGGCATGGCCCATATAATCTTCATAAAGTACCGAATTCTCTTTTTGAACCGACACAGCGAGCCCAGAAATTTGAAAGTAGTCTTTAAGCTGATTCATTTCAGACGTAATTTTTCGTTTTGAGATTCTTGATTACACTGGTTTATTCGGAGATATACAAAGTGATGAGCATAAGAGGGAGAATAGTGGCGAAGCTGTTTTTTAAGTTTCGTGTACGTTTTGGTCAGGGCACGAATTAGATAAATGGGAAAATGTTACAATAATCAACTGTATTTTAAAGGTAATGGATAAGACCCAAAAATTACTTTTTGTGTATAACGCCAATTCAGGCAGGCGCAATAGTTTTATAGATAGTATACATAAGTTGTTCAGTCCGAATACCTATGAGTGCCATCTCTGCGAATTAACATATGGGTTTTTTTTAGAAGACAAACGTTGGAAACGGTTTCGTAAAACACATACGCAAGAGATGATTTTTTTACATAAAGACGAATTTACAGCTACCTATAAAAGCAAGTTTGGATACAAGTTTACGTTTCCTATTGTGCTGATTACCGGAGAAAATGGCTTGGAGGTCTTGGTATCCACCAAAGAATTAAACCAAATTACATCGGTACATCATCTGATTCAAATAGTGGGGGAGCGCGTCTAGTCAATATCATCTTGTATCGAGCACAGTCGGTGTTTACATATTAATGATTGCTAAAGCACTCAACTGCGCTCGAACCTATGGTTTTATCTGCCGATTCTCGGTAATTGCATGGGTACGTCCATTAACAAGACCTTACTAGCTGAATTTGACTTGAATTCGAAAGTATCGGTTTCCCAAATACCAAAACCATCCCTTTTTGATAGTGATTGCCCATTGATTTCGACTTCTCCTTGCAAAACAAAGGCATAGACACCATTACCGTCTTTCTTTATTTTATAGGTGTCGGTGCTGCCCGCTTGAAATCTACCCAAATGAAACCATGCCTCTTGATAGATCCATACCCCGTCATCATTGGTGTTGGGGGAGAGCACTTGGTAAAAGGTATTTTCCTTTTCAATATCACGAATGGAGATTTGGTCATATCTAGGTTCAACATTGCGTTTGTTTGGAAATACCCAAATCTGAAGAAACTTTACAGGTTTATCCGCATTTTTGTTGTACTCACTATGATGGATTCCTGTTCCGGCACTCATGACCTGCACATCGCCTTGACGAATGACAGTGGTATTGCCCATGCTATCTTTATGTTCAAGATCTCCTTCAAGAGGAATCGATATAATTTCCATATTGTCATGGGGGTGGGTGCCAAAACCACTTGCTTGAGAGACTTGGTCGTCGTTAAGAACCCTTAATACCCCAAAATGATTGCGTTCAGGGTTTTGATACCCCGCAAAACTGAAAGTATGGTGGCTTTTTAACCAGCCATGATCAGCAAAACCCCTGGTGTTGGCTTTATGTAAAACTGTTTTCATGATTAAAATATGTATAGACAATTATTGTATATACAAATATATAAATTAGAAAATGTAAATACGAGGTTTTTAAGATGCTTTTAAGACTTAGGTAAGGGGCAAGGGTATTGTTAGATTCCTGGTTTTGTACCAAGGCTAGAATTAATTTGATTGATGTAGTCCAAAAGTGCTTCTTTACCGAGATGTTTGGCTGATGAGGTTATAAAATGGGGTGGGGTTTCTTGCCAGGCCCCTTCCAACAGTGTTGTAAGATATTTGTTGGTGTAGTTTTGAACTGCACCAGGCTTCAGCTTGTCAGCCTTGGTAAAAATAATGGCAAAGGGCAGTCCATGCGTACCGAGCCACTCCATAAATTCAAGATCAATGGGCTGCGGTTCATGTCTAATATCAACGAGAACAAATGCACAGACCAATTGTTTACGTTTTATAAAATACTGGGTAATGTATTTTTGAAAGATCTTTTTGTCTTTTTTAGATACCCGTGCATAGCCATAACCGGGTAAATCGACCAAAAACCAATTATTGTTGATTTTGAAATGATTGATCAGTTGTGTTTTTCCAGGGCGTCCCGAGGTCTTTGCGAGGTTCTTGTCATTGACCAGCATATTGATCAACGATGACTTACCTACATTGGATCGACCAATAAATGCATATTCAGGTAGGGGGTCTTTTGGGCATTTGGCCACATCAGAATTGCTCATCACAAACTCAGCAGAAGTAATTTTCATATTGGACCGATATGGGATTTTTGAATTTTATTGGGCAATCAATTGTCTAAAATCCAATACTTAATTTTTCGCACCGGATTTAAAATTCCCGCTTTTCAAGCCAAGAATCCAAAATACGATTAAACTCGATTGGGTGCTCCATCATTGGAGCATGACCACATTTATCAATCCAGAATAAGTCTGAATCCGGTAAAAGTTCATGAAATTCTTCTGCAACGTTTGGGGGGGTCACGTTATCTTGTTTCCCCCAAATGATGCAAGTGGGTGTGGTCATATTGGGAAGGTCTTTTGACATATTGTGGCGAATCGCACTTTTGGCGATGGCCAGGGTCTTCACCAGTTTCATGCGGTCATTCACCGTGGCAAATACTTCATCAACAATTTCCTTAGTGGCCACTTTTGGGTCGTAGAATACATCTTCAGCCTTCTTTTTGATGAAGTCATAATCTCCCCGTTTCGGGTAACCATCTCCCATGGCATTCTCATAAAGTCCTGAACTTCCTGTAATGACCAGAGCCTTCACTTTTTCAGGAAACAATTTCGTATGAAGCAGTCCAATGTGTCCCCCAAGTGAATTTCCCAATAAAATAACCTTGTCCAACTTTTTGAATTCAATAAAATCAGCTAAAAACTTGGCAAAATTCTTTACCGTAGTTTTTAGCATGGGCATATCATAAATGGGTAATTCTGGAACGAGAACACGATATCCTTTTACAGGAAAAAAATCGGTAACGCCTTGAAAATTACTTAGACCGCCCATAAGTCCATGAAGTATAATTATAGGCGTTCCTTCCCCGATTTCAATGTAACGGTATTTACCGTCGATAATGATTTCGTCTTCCATCTAAGTTGGTTCGTCATCAGCGGCAAATATAGGCAATATAAAACACAACATTTTTTGAATGCACGGTGGTTTAAAGTGATAGAAAGTGATTTTTAGAGTGGAGAAAAGTGGAAAAATTATTAACAAAGTGGATTTTTGGGGTTTTCAGGGAAATAATTTATCTATATTTGGGTTAATATTAGCATTGATAGTTTAATAGAGGTGACATCAATCGTCGGACAACATGATTGCAAGGCCGATGCCAAAGGGCGCATCGTTCTTCCTGCTTCGTTGAAAAACAAGTTGTTTTCTTATATGGATGACGATTTTGTAATCAAACGATCGATGGATGAAGATTGTCTTGAACTGTATCCTAGTGTCAAGTTTGATGAATTGATGAAAAAAGTGACGTCGCACCCCAACAAGGGGAAGAAATACCGTCAGTGGTTACGAAGGTTCACCTCAGGATTAAAAGATGATGTGACCATCGATAAGAACACAGGTAGGATGCAGATTCCCAAAAGTTTAATTGGTTTTGCCGGTATTGAGAAAGAAGTAGTCTTGAACGCGGCCGACAACATGATTGAGATTTGGGACAAGAAGCGATATGAAGAGAATATTGCGGGAATGACTGATGAAGATTACGATGCGTTCTCTGAAGAGATATTCAATGAAGGGGCAGGTTCCTTATCATAGACCGGTGTTGTTGGTGGAGTCGGTTGATGGACTCGATATCAAAGAAGATGGAATTTATGTTGATGTCACATTCGGCGGAGGTGGGCATTCCAAAGAAATATTGAAAAGATTGGGTGCAAATGGACGATTGGTTGCTTTTGACCAAGACGAAGATGCCTTGGCAAATGCAATTGAAGATGAAAGGTTTCAATTAATCAATGAAAACTTTAGGTTTCTAAAGCGATTTTTAAAGTTCTATGGCATTCTGAAGGTTGATGGAATACTTGCTGATTTTGGTGTGTCGTCACATCAGTTCGATACAGCTGAACGTGGTTTTTCAACAAGGTTTGAGGCAAAGCTTGATATGCGTATGAACCAACAAATGAAAAAAAGTGCATTTGAATTGGTGAATACCTACTCTTTAGATAATCTGACCGGTGTCTTTCGAGAGTATGGTGAACTTAGAAGTGCCCGGGGCATAGCCAATGCCATTGTCGTTGCTAGACAGGTAGGGCAATTATCTACCACTGCCGATTTAAAACGGGCAATAACAAAATTTTTACAAAAAGGGAAGGAAAACCGTCTTTTGGCGCAGGTGTATCAAGCCATTCGAATCGAAGTCAACGAAGAAATGGCAGTGCTCAAAGAATTTTTGAGTCAAGTTCCCGAAGTACTAAGAATCGGTGGTCGCTTGAGCGTTATTAGTTACCACTCCCTAGAAGATCGATTGGTCAAAAGATTTATTAGGGATGGAAAATTTAAGGGTCAGGCCGAGAAAGATTTTTATGGAAACATTGATGTACCCCTTAAAAAAGTGACGTCATTAATCGTTCCGTCAACAGAAGAAGTAGCAAAAAATAATCGTGCGCGAAGCGCAAAGCTCAGAATAGCCGAGCGTATTTAGGGCCTGATGTCCTTGAATCATCAGAAAACAGAACGTCAATGCTAATTGGCGGACAAATAAGAATGGAAAATGAAAAAAGGTGTTTTGGATATACTCAAGGGTAAGTTTTTAGTGAGTGGTGATGCTCCTAAAAACTGGCTCTTTCTCTTTTTTGCTTCTTTCTTGGCCACCTTGATGATATCGAGCAGTCACCGGGCCGATCAAAAGGTCATTGAGATTGCCGCCCTTACCGAAGAAGTGCGTGCACTTCGCAGTGAGTTTGTAGCGAAACGACAAGAGCTGCAGCAAATACGGTTGGAATCAACACTACGCCAACAAGTAGTTGATAATGGTTTAAAGCCTGCAGCAATGCCCCCTCAAAAAATTCGAGTAAAGACAGAAGAATAATGCCTATCAGCGATAAAAATATCATGAATCGACTGTACCTCGTTGCTGGGGTTCTTGTGGTATTTGCCATTGCCGTGGTGGTTAAACTGGTCGATATTCAAATGGTCAAGGGTAGTAAATATAAGGCCAAAGCGGTTCAAAAGACCGAAAAAATGTTCACGATTGAACCTAGTCGAGGAAACATATACGCCGACGATGGTAGTCTCTTGGCCGCATCCGTAGCGAAATATGAAATTCGCTTTGACGCCAATACGGTAAAGCCTAAAGTCTGGGAAGAGCATTTGGGCCCCCTCTGTGATTCTTTGGGTAAACTGTTCCATAAACCTTCTTCGCACTACCGTCAAGTATTGCGCAAGGCCAGGGCAAACAAAAACGGCTACAAGCTCATTGCCCGTAACGTTTCCTATTTGGAGTATGCCCGTATGCGAACTTTTCCCATGTTTAGATTGGGTCCCAATAAAGGAGGTTTTATAGAGCATCATAAGGTAGTTAGGGAATATCCGATGGGTAAAATGGCTGCGCGTAGTATTGGTTATGAGCGAGTTGATGATAAAGGATATTATACCCGTGTAGGACTTGATGGGGCTTTCGGAAAAACATTTTTAAGGGGTCAGGAGGGGAAACGGTTAAAACAGAAAAGTGCTGGTAGCCGATGGAAACCCGTTGGCTTTGACAATATCATTGAACCAAAGGATGGTCAAGATATTGTAACGACCATCAATACCAATATTCAAGATATTGCCCACCATGCCCTGTTGGGCCAGCTGGAAAAATATAAGGCAGATCATGGTTGTGTAGTGGTTATGGAAACCGAGACCGGAGAAATTAAGGCGATTTCCAATTTGGGTCGAACCGAAGAAGGTAAGTATTACGAAAAGTTGAACTATGCAGTTGGGGAATCCCACGAGCCCGGTTCAACATTTAAGCTGATGAGCTTGGTTGCTGCACTTGAAGACAAAGTTGTCGATACCAGCACGGTTGTGGATACCGAAAAAGGCAGGTGGCGTATATATGACCGAACGGTTAAAGATTCTAAATGGGGCGGTTATGGAGAGGTTTCGGTTGCGGAGGCATTTGCTCTTTCTTCAAATACGGCATTCGCCAAAATTATACATGAAAATTATAAAGAGCGCCCAGAGCGATTTGTCGATCGATTGATGAATATGGGACTTCATGAAGATTTACAATTGCCCATTGTGGGTGAAGGTCAGCCCGTAATACGGTATCCGGGTGATGAGGGTTGGTCAGGCATTTCATTGGCATGGATGTCTCATGGGTACGAAGTGGCGATGACCCCAATTCAGACCTTGGCGTTTTACAATGCTGTTGCAAATGACGGTATAATGGTACGCCCACGTTTTTTGAAAGAGGCAAGAATAGGAGGAAAGGCCATTAGGCGCTTTAATAAAGAAGTGCTCAACTCCTCCATTTGTTCACAAGAAACCGTCAAAAAGGCTCAGAAACTGTTGAAAGATGTAGTCGAGAAAGACTTTGGTACAGGCAATGGCCTGTATTCTTCTAGTTTTTCAATGGCGGGTAAAACAGGAACTTGTCAAAAGAATTATGTAGCTCAAGATCCAGATAAATTGGCCTACATTTCTTCCTTCGTTGGCTATTTTCCGGCAGACCAGCCTAAATATTCATGTATCGTCGTCATTCATGAACCGGATAAAAGTGTTGGATACTATGGTGCTGATGTCTCCGGTCCTGTATTTAAGTCTTTGGCGCAAAAAATATATTCCAATTCCCCAGTCGTTGATGAAGTTGCCCCTGGGAATACTATACAAAACAAACTAGAAGAAAACTACAATAGCTATTACGCTGAAGCCCGTAAAGCACATCAAAATATACCTAATGTTAAAGGAATGAGCGGTATGGACGCTATTTCCATTCTGGAAAATATGGGTATTCAAGTTGAGGTAAGGGGTAATGGTAAGGTGAAAAGCCAATCTGTAGAAGTAGGTAAGAAGTTGGAAAACATTAAAAAAGTAGTGCTGGAGCTTTCGTGAAATTATTGAAAGACATATTGTATAAGGTAGGTCTTCGGGCAGTCAGTGGTGATACCAATGTCATGGTCAATGCGTTGCACTTTGATTCCAGAAAAGTGGATATGGACGATGTATTTATCGCCATTTCAGGAACCCAGGCTGACGGGCATCAGTTTATCACGAAAGCCGTCAACGCTGGTGCAAAAGCAGTGGTATGTGAAAAAATGCCCGAGGTAAAGGTGAATGGCATCACGTATCTTGAGGTTGATGATAGCCAAAGAGCACTTGCTGTGATGGCCGCGAACTTTTACGATAATCCTTCCGATAACCTGAAATTAGTCGGCGTCACGGGAACCAATGGAAAAACGACCATTAGTACTTTATTATATCATCTTTTTAAAAAGGCAGGGTACAAAGTAGGACTCATTTCGACAATCCGAATTATGGTCGATGACCAAGAACATCCCACGAAGTTGACAACCCCTGATTCTTTGACCATTAACCATCATTTAGATTTAATGTGTAAGGAAGGAGTGGAGTATTGTTTTATGGAGGTCAGCTCGCATGGTATTGATCAAAAAAGGGCGGAAGGACTTCATTTTGAAGGTGCAATTTTTACCAATCTTTCTCATGATCACTTAGATTATCACAAAACTTTTGCAGCTTATCGTGATACTAAAAAATTATTGTTTGACCGCTTGCCAAAAACAGCTTTCGCCCTGACAAACATTGACGATAAAAATGGTATGGTGATGCTACAGAATACCAGGGCTACCAAAAAAACCTATGCGCTTAAAACTTATGCTGATTACAGGGGGCAAATTTTAGAGAGACAATTAAATGGTCAATTATTGAAGATTGACGATAATGAATTGTGGTCGAAATTAATTGGTGATTTCAACGCCTATAACCTTTTGGCCATATATGCCACAGCAGATGCTTTGGGGCTTGAAAAAATTGAGATTCTAAAGATTTTAAGCGAGTTGGAAAACGTCGACGGACGTTTTCAATATTTCATATCGAAAAAGAAAATTACAGCAATTGTTGATTATGCCCATACACCGGATGCATTAAAAAATGTATTGATGACAATCAATACATTGAGGACTGGAAATGAAAACGTCATCACCGTAGTGGGGTGTGGTGGTGATCGTGATAAGTCGAAGCGTCCGGTTATGGGTCATATCGCATCAGAAATGAGCAATCAAGCCATTTTTACATCAGATAACCCACGAACGGAAGAGCCATCAGTAATCATTGAGGAAATGGAGAAGGGGGTAGAAGCGCAGAATACAAGAAAGGTATTGGCAATTGAAAATCGTAAACAAGCCATACGCGCAGCTTGTAAGTTGGCCGTTGCCAATGATATTATTTTGGTGGCAGGAAAGGGTCATGAAAACTACCAAGAGATTAATGGGGTTCGTAGTGATTTTGATGACTATAAAGAAGTGAAAACCGCCTTGCAGGAATTAAAAAAATAAAGTTTTCAAAATATGAAGAACTAGGTGGGATGTATAAAGTGTAACATCAAAGAAAAAATCTAACGTCTAGATGGTAAAATCTAACGTCTAAACTATGCTGTACTATTTATTTGAATATTTAGAACAACAATACCAGTTTCCTGGGGCATCACTATTTCAGTTTTTGACCTTTAGGGCGGCATTTGCCATAATTCTTTCTTTGTTGATTGCCATGGTCTATGGTAAACGCATTATCCTTTTTCTTCAAAAACAGCAAATCGGGGAGACCATCAGAGATTTAGGTCTTGAAGGACAGAAGCAAAAAGCAGGAACACCAACGATGGGGGGTATCATTATTATCATCGCAACTTTAATTCCCGTACTCTTGGTAGGTGATTTGAAAAACATATACGTGGTATTGCTCATATTGACAATGGTTTGGATGGGGGCCATTGGTTTTATAGACGATTACATTAAAATCTTTAAAAAAGATAAAAAGGGGCTCAAAGGGCGATTTAAGGTAATGGGACAAACTACTTTGGGCCTTGTGGTTGGTGCAGTTTTATACTTCCATCCCATGGTGACCATGAAAGAAAAAGACACGATGGCCATAACAGAAGATTTTAAGGTTGAAAAAGTATATGGGCAAGAAATTAAATCAGTACGCACCAATATTCCCTTTTTTAAGAACAATGAATTGGATTATGCCAATTTTATCTCATGGATGGGTGAAGGGGTCACCGAATATGCATGGCTGATATTTGTGCCGGTGGTCATCCTAATCGTAACGGCGGTATCGAATGGTGCTAATCTCACTGATGGTATTGACGGATTGGCAGCAGGCTCTTCCGCTATTATCGTATTGACCTTGGGCATCTTTGCTTGGGTTTCGGGTAATATACAATTCTCAAATTACTTAGATATTTTTTATATCCCTAGGGTTGGTGAATTGGTTGTTTTCATTGCGGCATTTGTTGGGGCGCTGGTGGGCTTTCTATGGTATAATGCCTATCCGGCCCAGGTATTTATGGGCGATACGGGTAGTTTGACCATAGGGGGCGTGATTGCGGTCATTGCCATTATGGTTCGTAAAGAGCTTCTGATTCCCTTGCTATGCGGAATCTTTTTTGCGGAATCCATTTCGGTAATGCTGCAGGTCGGTTACTTCAAGCATACCAAGAAAAGATATGGTGAGGGTCGCAGAATATTTTTAATGGCTCCCTTGCATCACCATTATCAAAAGAAAATGTACCACGAAAGTAAAATCGTGACACGATTTTGGATTGTTGGGATATTACTCGCCATTTTGAGTATCGTCACTTTGAAGATACGCTAATATGAAACGGTTGGTCATTCTTGGAGGGGGTGAGAGCGGTGTGGGAGCGGCGATTTTGGGTAAAAAGGAAAGATTTGAGGTATTTGTTTCCGATAAGGGGCAAATCCAAACAAAATATAAAGACGTTCTTGAACATTTTGAGATTGAATGGGAAGAGCAAACGCATACAGAATCAAAAATTCTGAATGCGGATTTGGTCATGAAAAGTCCTGGAATTCCTGATACGGTGCCTTTGGTGCGTCAGCTGGTTGAAAAAGAAGTTCCCGTAGTATCAGAGATTGAATTCGCATCAAAATACACTGATGCCTCAATTATAGGAATTACAGGTACCAACGGAAAAACAACAACAACCAGTTTGACCTATCATCTGATCAATGAGGCTGGATTTAATGTTGGTTGTGCCGGAAACATCGGGGATAGTTTTGCCAAAATGGTGGTCGAACGGGGGTTTGATCACTACGTTTTAGAAATCAGCAGTTTTCAATTGGATGGAATTGTGGATTTCAAACCCAAAGTTGCTATAATCACCAACATTACGCCCGACCATTTGGATCGCTATGAGTACCATTTTGAAAATTATATCGCATCAAAGTTCCGAATTGCTATGAATCAAGATGATAGCGATTATTTGATTTATGATGCTGATGATGAAGTGATAACCGATTGGCTTAAAGTGCATCCCGTTCAATCAAAATTAGTGCCTTTTTCTTTAAACAAAGAACTGAAATATGGGGCATGGTTGAACAAGACTTTCATAATAATTAACATAGAACATAACACCTTAAAAATGAGTACAGATTTTTTAACCCTTGATGGACAGCATAATGTCAAAAATGCGATGGCAGCTGGTCTTGCTTCAATGCTTGTGGGCGTTCGAAAGGAAAGCTTGCGAAAAAGCATCCAAAATTTTCAAGGTGTTCCACATCGCCTGGAAAAGGTATTGACGATTAGCCATGTAGAATACATAAATGATTCTAAGGCCACTAATGTCAATGCTGCGTATTATGCTTTAGACGGTATCAAAAAACCAATTGTGTGGATAGTCGGAGGCGTGGACAAAGGCAATGATTATAATGAGTTGATGCCTATGGTACGCGAAAAGGTAAAAGGCATTATTTGCCTCGGAGTGGATAATTCAAAGCTCTTCCAAACTTTTGGAAATGTGGTGGAGCCAATGGTTGAAACCATGTCGATGGATGAGGCCGTAAAGATTGCCTACAAAATGACGACCAGAGGTGATGCCGTATTGCTTTCTCCTGCCTGTGCAAGTTTTGATCTCTTTGAAAATTATGAAGACAGGGGAAATCAGTTTAAAGCAGCCATCAGAAAATTATAAATCGAAATGAGGGCACTTTTTCAAAACGTAAAAGGGGATAAGGCCATATGGGGCATAGTCGCTTTGTTGGCATTGTTCTCCTTTTTGCCAGTTTATAGTGCCAGTACCAATTTGGTCTATGTAAAAGACACCGGTACTACAATTAGTCACCTTGTCAAGCATGGGGTATTACTTTTCCTAGGTTTTATGATCATTTATGCCGTGCATCGAATTCCGACGCATTACTTCAAGGGCCTTTCATTAATGGCCATGCCGATTATTATCCCGCTATTGGCCTATACCTTGACTGTTGAAACACAGATTGGAGAGGCAACGGCCAATCGATGGATTCGTATTCCTGTAATCGGGGTCAATTTTCAAACATCGACTTTAGCTTCTGTCGTATTGATGATTTGGGTGGCAAGATATCTTTCAAAAATCAAGGACACTGTTATCACCTTTAAGGATAGTTTGCTACCACTTTGGATGCCGACGGCATTGGTCATTGTACTTATCCTTCCAGAGAATTTTTCAACCGCTGCGATTCTGGTATGCTTGGTGATAATGCTCTGTTTTCTTGGGGGGTATCCCCTAAAATATCTATTCAGCATTATCGGGGCAGGATTGTTGGTTGCGGCGATGTTTCTAACGGTATTGTTTACCGCGCCTGATAAGATTCCTTCACAACGGGCATTGACTTGGAAGCATCGAATAGAAACATTTTTACATCCGGAAAATGCCTCTGCAGATGCTTCAAGACAGGTGGAATACGCAAAAATGGCGGTTGCAGAAGGGGGCTTGGTGGGCAAAGGTGCAGGTAAGAGTGTCATGAAGAACCTTCTATCGCAAAGTACTTCAGATTTCATATTTGCCATCATTATCGAGGAATATGGATTGGTAGGTGGATTGGGTCTATTGTTTTTCTTTCTACTGCTTTTATTCAGAATTGTTGTAGTGGCCAATTCTGCGAAGTCGGTCTTTGCTAAGTTGTTGGTCATTGGCGTAGGCTTGCCCATCGTATTTCAAGCGTTGATAAATATGGCAGTAGTAGTAGAGTTGTTTCCCACAACGGGTCAACCTTTACCCTTGATAAGCATGGGTGGGACATCAATTTGGATGACCTGTTTGGCCATTGGGATTGTGCTGAGCGCAAGTGATAAAAAACAGGCAGAAACGGATTCCCCTGTGATAGATGAGAGCAACCCCTTAGAAGTGTTGAGTGGACAACTGTAGAATTATACTGTCGGGAGGAGGAACGGGCGGACATATTTATCCGGCCATTGCGATTGCGAATGAACTTAAGAAGAGGTGTCCCAACGCCGAAATTTTATTTGTTGGAGCAAAGGACAAAATGGAAATGGAGAAAGTGCCACAGGCGGGGTATACGATAAAAGGCCTTTGGATCAGTGGATTGCGACGGAAACTGACTTTTAAAAATCTGATGTTTCCCATAAAATTGATAGATAGTTTGTTGACAGCGAGGAAAATAGTTAATCAATTTCAACCAGATATCGCTATTGGTACCGGCGGGTTTGCCAGCGGGCCTTTACTAAAAGCAGCAGCACAAAAAGGAGTGCCCTATGTACTTCAAGAACAGAATTCGTATGCTGGTATTACGAACAAGCTATTGGCGAATAAGGCGGAGTTGATATTTGTCGCATATGATGGTATGGAACGATATTTTCCGCAACAGAAGATTTCCAAAACAGGTAACCCTGTGCGAGAAGGTTTGGTCGATGCGAAAACGAATCAAAAGGTTGCGAAGGAGCATTTTGGATTGGAGCCAGGTAAGCCGGTATTGTTGGTTCTTGGTGGAAGTTTAGGGGCAAGAAGAATCAATCAATTGATGGCTTCCAAATTGGATTTTTTTCAAAAATTGGGAGTGCAGTTGCTTTGGCAGTGTGGAAGGTTATACAAAAAGGAGTATCAACAATATTCGTCTGAAACGGTAGAGGTCTTACCCTTTATAAACGATATGGACAGGGCTTATGCCGCAGCCGATACTATCATTTCAAGGGCAGGAGCCAGTTCGGTCTCTGAATTGTGTATCGTCGGTAAACCAGTTTTATTTATCCCTTCACCTAATGTAGCTGAAGATCACCAGACCAAAAACGCGATGGCCTTGGTTAAGAAAGAAGCAGCAATTCTTTTAAAGGAGTCAGAACTGAATACTGATTTTGAAGTTGCCTTTAAAAATTTGATAAGCTCCAAAACGAAGCAAAAAGCTTTGGGTCAGAACATTAGGAAACTGGCATTACCAAACGCAACTAGTGATATAGTAAATGAAATAGAGAAGCTGTTAAAGAGAAGCGCATAGTTAGTAAAAGTGGTCATTAAAATTAGAAGAGAACTCAATTTTAGAATTTGAATGTAAAAAGTATACATAACGTATATTTTATCGGTATTGGAGGCATAGGAATGTCTGCCCTGGCCAGGTATTTCCATCACATCGGAAAAAAGGTGGCTGGTTATGACAAAACCATTACACCATTGACCCAAGAGCTGGAAAACCTAGGGATCAACATCCATTATGTTGATGCTTTGGAAGCCGTTTCCAATGAATTCAAAAAAAAGGAAATCACCTTAGTGGTATACACCCCTGCAGTGCCCCAAGAACACGAAGAACTACAGTATTTTTTAGGTCATGGTTTTGAAGTGAAAAAACGATCAGAAGTGCTTGGTCTAATAACGAAAAATACATTTTGTTTAGCTGTCGCAGGGACTCATGGAAAAACAACAACCTCAAGTATTTTAGCGCATCTCTTAAAGTCGGTAAATGTGCCATTTACCTCATTTTTAGGGGGTATTTCAGAAGACTTTGAAAGTAATTTTGTATTCGAAGGGAATGAATATTCAGTGGTGGAAGCCGATGAGTTTGATCGTTCTTTTCTACGATTGTACCCCGATATAGCCTGCATTACTTCTATGGACGCAGACCATCTTGATATTTATGGATCGTCTGACGAACTCGGGGGTGCTTTTCGGGAATTTGGTGGTAAAATAGGTCCGAACGGCTCATTAATAGTGTGTAAGGGCCTCCCCATAGATGGAATTACCTATGCGATTGACGAAGTGGCCGATTATAGCATCACCAATCTCAAAATTAAGGATGGGGCATATCATTTTGATATTTTAGGATCCTTCGGCATATTGAAGGATGTTTCTTTTCACAAGCCTGGAAGGCATAATTTATCTAACGCCTTGGCTGCTTTTGCCATGGCCGTTGAGGCTGGTTTTTTACCGAATACCTTAGTAGAGGGCTTGGCTAGTTTTAAAGGTGTAAAGCGACGTTTTTCCTATCAGATGAAAACGCCTGATTTTGTATTTATTGACGACTACGCGCATCATCCTACGGAAATCAACGCAGTTTTTGAAGCGGTGGTTGAAATGCACCCCGAGAAAGTCAATATGGTGGTCTTTCAGCCGCATCTCTATAGTCGAACCAAAGACTTTGTGGATGACTTTGCCAAATCACTGGCGCGGTATGATGCCATTCGCCTATTGGATATTTATCCTGCACGGGAAGACCCTATTCCCGGGGTAACGTCCCAATGGTTGTTGGATAAAATAGACAATCCAAATAAAAAATTAATTAAAAAATCAAATCTATTAGAAGAATTGGTCGAAAATAGACCTGAGGTTCTCATCACGCTAGGAGCAGGAGATATTGGGTTAGAAGTACCGAAAATCAAAAATGCATTGGCTCATGCAAGTTAATTGGAAATACATTAAAGTATCGGTTTTGGTTCTAACCATTGCAGGACTTTACGGTTTTGCGGACTACCGAGGTAAGCAAAGAAAAATAGAAGAAATCGAAATCTCATTTTTGGGGGAGAACAACGTGTACCTAACTGAGGCCGCAGTTAATAAATTGTTAATACAAAATTACGGTGACTTCAAAAAAAGGGTTAAAGAACAAGTAGTTTTGAATACCATAGAGGAGATTATCGAATCCAGTCCTATGGTGAAAAGTGCCCAAGTCTATTTCTCTGTTGAGGGGAAGCTTATTTCAGAAATTATCCAACGTCAACCTATTGGGAGAGTAGAAGGGGTCAACAGATTTTATCTGGATGATAAAGGAAAGCGCATGCCGTTATCGAAATATCATTCGGCTCGCGTACCCATAATCACTGGTAAAATAACGGGTAAAAGTCTTGAGGATGCTTATGTCATTTTAAATTACATCTATAAAAATGAGTTTTTAAGAAAAAATGTCATCGGAATTCATATTAAAGATGAGAATGACTATCAGTTAAAGCTGAGGGTTGAAGAATTTGTGGTTAATCTGGGTGACGCCCAAGACTTAGATGAAAAGTTCAAAAACTTTATGGCTTTTTATTTGAAGGCTACCAAAGACAATACTTTGGAAGATTACGCGGCAGTAAGTTTAGAATTTGATAATCAGGTGGTTTGCACCAAAATATAAGGTATGGAACAAGGGAAGTATTCAGTAGGGCTTGATATTGGTACAACAAAAATTGTAGCCATCATCGGTAAAGAAAACGAGTATGGAAAAATCGAAGTACTGGGCTCTGGCCGTTCAAAGAGTCTGGGAGTTCATCGAGGTGTGGTCAATAATATTACCCAAACGATATCCTCGATTCAACAAGCAGTAGAGCAAGCTGAGCTTAATGCTGGTCTGAAAATAAGCTCGGTAGTAGTAGGTATTGCCGGTCAACATATTAGAAGTCTACAGCATAGCGATTACATTACAAGAAGTGATGCTGAAGAGGTCATCAATGACAATGATTTAGATAAGTTGTGCAATCAGGTCTATAAATTGGTCATGCTCCCTGGAGAAGAGATCATCCATGTGCTACCGCAAGAATATCGGGTTGACGGACAGTCTGAAATAAAACAACCGATTGGTATGTATGGCGGTCGACTAGAGGCGAATTTTCATGTAGTGGTTGGTCAGGTCTCGTCCATAAAAAATATAGGGCGTTGTATTAAAAGTGCAGGTCTTGACTTAGGGAATATCACTTTAGAACCGTTGGCTTCGGCAGAGGCTGTCTTAAGTCAAGAAGAAAAAGAAGCTGGTGTGGCACTTATCGATATTGGAGGCGGTACCACGGACCTGGCCATCTTTAAAGACGGTATTATCCGTCACACAGCGGTCATCCCTTTTGGAGGAAACGTGATTACCGAAGACATCAAAGAAGGTTGTTCCATCATAGAAAAGCAGGCCGAACTTTTAAAGATGAAGTTTGGGTCCGCTTGGCCAGGAGAAAATAGGGATAATGAAATTGTCTCTATTCCGGGCCTTAGAGGTAGGGAGCCGAAAGAGATAACCCATAAAAACCTAACTAAAATAATCACCGCCCGTAAGGTGGAGATTATCGAACAGGTTAACGATGAAATCAAAAAATATGGTCACGAGGAGCAAAAGAAAAAATTGATTGCGGGTATCGTATTGACCGGTGGTGGAAGTCAATTGAAGCACCTTAAACAGTTGGTAGAGTATATTACGGGAATGGACACAAGAATAGGATATCCCAATGAACATTTAGCAGGAGATTCTGACGATGAAATTGCTAGTCCACTATATGCTACGGCCGTCGGGCTTTTGATGAATGCAGTTCAGTCCGATCAAAAGAAGAATCCACCTGAGATTGTGGATAGTGATGCCGAGCCCGAGAGTGTTCTTGTTGGGGAAGAAACCAAAATGATGGCCAATAACACCCAAATGAAGGAACGTAAGACCATTTTCGACAAATGGTCTGAAAAGTTGAAAGACTTTTTGGACAATGCAGAATAATATAAGATAAACACACCCACTAATAAACAGCACCATGAGCAAGAACAGTGAATTTGATAACATAGCATTTGATTTACCGAAGCATAAAAGTAATGTCATAAAAGTGATTGGAGTAGGTGGCGGCGGTAGCAATGCCATTAACCACATGTATCAGGCCGGGATTAATGGAGTAGATTTTGTTATATGCAATACCGATTCCCAAGCGTTGGAAAATAGTGCTGTGCCCAATAAGATTCAATTGGGGGTTTCATTGACAGAAGGTCTTGGGGCAGGAGCCAACCCTGAAGTGGGTGAGCAGGCAGCCCTTGAGAGTATGGAAGATCTTAAGGTGATGTTGGAAAGCACGACCAAGATGGCTTTTATCACTGCGGGTATGGGTGGTGGAACAGGCACGGGTGCAGCACCTGTGATAGCTAAGGTCGCTCGAGAGATGGATATATTAACTGTGGGTATAGTAACGATTCCTTTTCAATTTGAAGGGGCAATGCGGAACAAGCAAGGGCAGTTGGGTATAGAGAAATTGCGTGCGAATGTTGACTCATTGATTGTTATCAACAACAACAAGCTACGAGAGGTGTATGGGAATCTTGGTTTCAAAGCAGGCTTCTCAAAAGCTGATGAGGTGTTGGCCACGGCGGCCAGAGGTATTGCGGAGGTTATTACACACCACTATACACAAAACATTGACCTCAGGGATGCAAAAACGGTACTGTCCAATAGTGGTACGGCCATTATGGGGTCAGCTAATGCTTCGGGATCCAGTAGGGCCAATGAGGCCATCACAAAAGCATTGGATTCACCATTGTTGAATGATAACAAAATTACCGGTGCAAAGAATGTATTGCTTTTAATTGTTTCCGGTGCACAAGAAATTACGATTGATGAAATCGGTGAGATCAATGACTACATACAAATTGAAGCAGGTCATGGAGCAAATATTATTATGGGGGTGGGCGAAGATGAAAACTTGGGTGATGCTATTGCCGTAACGGTGATTGCCACAGGTTTTGCCATTGATCAACAAGATGAAATTGTAAATACAGAATCAAAAAAAATCATTCATACGCTTGAAGATGAACAAAAAGCAGTCCAAAGCTTGAGTTCTGAGAGCACAGCCGTTGGGAGAACTACCTTAAATAAACCAGTTCAAGAACCTGTCATCAAGCATACCTTGGAGGAAGAACCAGAATTGCCCAAATCCGATTTGATTCCAACGACAACATATATCAGAAATTTCAATGTGTTTTACGATGAAGTACTTCCAGAACCGGTGGCAGAGGTAGTGGCTACTACAACGGATGAAGACTTTATCATAATTGAGGCAAAAGATGTGCTAAACGAAATTGAGGTGGTCGATGCCGAATTTGTGTCGCCAAAAGAAAGAGAAGAAGACCAGTTCGCCCTGACCTTTGATATGCCTTTAAATAATATTCAAAAAGAGCAAACAGAAGAGAACACCATTACGTTCGATTTGGATGCTGAAGTGAAGGACATGGAGGTTAAGGAGTTCGTTGAGGTAAGTCCCGTATTGGATTATAATTTAGACGGGGAAACAAGATATAATCTTGAAGAATATATGGAGCTGGAAACACAACTTACCGGAGCTCGCTCCGTTGCGGAAACCCATGAACCCAAATTGGTTGAAAATGAACTTGTCTTTGAAAAGAAAACCATCAAAACCGAAGCAGTAACTGGCGGACAACCTGAAACAAATAGTGAGGTAGATCCTGTCAACAGTTCAATTGACGATTTGTTGAAAGAACGTGCGGAAGAGCGCAAACGTAAACTGAAGAATTTTAACTATACTTTTAAGAACAGTAGAAAAAGTGTAGATGATCTCGAAAAAGAGCCAGCTTACAAGCGGCAAGAAGTTGATTTAAATGATACGTCCAAAGAACAGAAAGTATCTCGAATGAGTTTAGGTGAAGATAGCAACGACGAAATTCAGTTGCGTTCGAACAACTCATTCTTACATGACAATGTTGATTAGTAGTGTTTAGTTTGTTTCCATTTTAATGGAGCTTTAAGACCCGAAAATAGGTTCCTATTTTCGGGTTTATTTTTTATCTTCGCTGCCCTTAATCGTTTAAAGGTATGGGACTTCAAGAAAAGGTAATGGCAGAACTGAAAGCTGCAATGAAAACTAAAGACAAAGTTGCTTTGGAGGCCTTGCGTGCCATCAAATCGGGAATTCTCTTGGCCCAGACGGAAAAAGGTGGAGGAAATGGCCTGTCAGAAGTTGACGAGATTAAATTGATCCAGAAGTTGGTAAAACAGCGGAAAGATAGTGCAGCCATATTTGAAGAACAAGGACGAAATGATTTGGCAGGGCCTGAAATGGCACAAGTTGCAGTCATAGAAAGGTTTTTGCCTGCGCAGTTGACAGAGGAAGAAATTGAAAAAGTAGTGATACAGACTATTGAGGTGACCAATGCTTCTGGTATGAAGGATATGGGAAAGGTAATGGGGGTCGTATCAAAAGAATTGGCAGGTCAAGCCGATGGAAAGACAATCTCTACTATTGTGAAGGCTAAACTTTCGCAATAGGAAATACATAATATTTAAGAAATTCCGAAGGGTTATAGTCGGAATTTGGCCACGTAGCTCAGCTGAATAGAGCACTGGATTTCGGCTCCAGCGGTCGGGGGTTTGAATCCCTCCGTGGTCACTTACATTTATCAAGTAAATTCAAAAAGTCTGTAAATCAATGATTTATGGGCTTTTTAATTTTAACAAATATCGTTTGATATCATATAAAACCACCCTGTTCGGTGAGTAATTCGGTGCGTACTTTTTAGTATTCACAAAAATGGGGTCGGTGGTATGTTAAAAAATTGAAGTTCAGTTTTTTAAGCAAAAAGTTGGTTCAAATTAAAAAACTAAAAAGCTTAAGAAAATGAACGATTCCTTCTCCATTTTGTTCTATATCAGGAAAAACCATCCCGATAAAACAGGTAAATGTACCATCTATCTAAGGATAACCGTAAACGGAAAACGCGCTGAGACAAGTGTCCATCGTAAGGTTAAAATCGAAGACTGGAATACTAGCTCAGGACGTGCAAAAAACTCTAAGGTCTCCAGTCGTGAACTGAACAGGTTCCTTGAAGATATCCGGTCCCGACTTTTCCAGATACAGGGCAAGTTTGTTTCCGATGGAAAGCACTATAACGCTCAAAGGATTAAAGATACTTTTCTCGGTAAAGGTGTGCGTTATAAAACCCTTCTCATTATCTACGAAAATCACAATAAGGAGATTTCCGAATTGGTTGGTAGGGAGTTCTCGTCAGGTGCTTACCAACGACATTTGAGAACCGCCAGGCATCTAAAATCTTTCATTACCAAGGAGTACGGATTTGAGGATATCAACGTTAAAGAAGTAGACCTAAATTTCATAAAACGTTTTGAGCACTTCCTAAAGAACAACTTAAAATCATGTGGACAGAACACGGTCACCAAATATGTCACCAACCTAAAAAAGATTATGCGCATCTGTTATGCCAACGACTGGATCAGTAAAGACCCTTTTTACCATTGGAAGGCAAAATGGAAGAAAGTAGAAAGGGACATACTCAATGAAAGGGAACTCAAAATACTCATGGAGACCGAAATGCCAAATCAACGATTGGAACAAGTCAGGGATATTTTTATTTTCTGCTGCTTCACCGGTCTGTCCTATATCGATGTGGAAAAGCTGTCCAACGACCATATCGTACTGGATATGAAAGGGGATAAATGGATAAAGATCCATCGTTCAAAAACTGATATCAAAAGTAGTGTCCCCTTATTACGGGCCGCTGAAAGGATTCTTCGAAAATATAATTCCGATTTCAACTCTGGCAGAGACAGGCTACTACCCGTAATAAGCAACCAAAAACTAAACCTCTACCTAAAAGAAGTGGCGACGGTCTGTAATATTGCAAAAAAACTCACCTTTCATCTGTCTAGACATACCTTTGCAACCACTGTCACTTTGGCCAATGGGGTTCCCATTGAATCAGTGAGCAAGATACTTGGGCATTCCTCTTTGAAGACGACACAAATTTATGCCAAAGTAATTGACAGAAAGTTGAGCGAAGACATGAGACTGGTCATGGGGAAATATTGAAACGGAGTAGGTTTTATATCATATCGATTCCCAAGTCTTACCCCAAAACTTTACGCATGGATCCTGTCGGGTTTTTGTAGTGTTCCGAAAGATAAGCGTAAATCAAAAACACGATAGGGCGCAATCTATTTTTTGCAAGGCCGAAGGTATACCGAACAACGATTTTAAAGAGTTGGGTGGTATAGCGAGAGGGTAGCGCGCTAAAGCGACGCTACGAATCATATAATACAGTAAAATCAGTGCTTAACAGGAGTTCTTCAAAACCCCGAATTGTGACAAAATCTCTCGAAACCCCTATGAACACTGAAGAGTATTGCGACAATGTTATATCCACACCAATGAATTTGCAAAAGCTCTTACAAAAAGAAATTCAAGGCATTTATCAGCCAGTTTACTGTAAACCGGTCCATAACCCCTGAATACATTGAAAAAGTTTAGAGTAAACTTGAATTGATTTATTATGAAACCGTTCTTTTTGTCCTATTCTGTTGGCTTGAAGTCAAATCAGCTTTGCAGTACGATAAATGCAGAAATTATTTGTAAATCTTTAACTAAATTGGAGATTTAGCCTCGCTCAGTAGTATTAGTTTGTGTAAGGCTTTGGGACGCTTGCAGCGTGAAACTTCGTTTCACTCGCCTGTTTATTTTATGTCAAAAGGTACTATCTCAATATTTGGTTTTCTTTTGCGACCAAGGGGAGCAAAACAAGATGTCTTTGTGACCACAAAGACACATCTTGAATTACCTAACTTAACAATGTAACAAGTTTAAAATTTTAGGCTTCCCTAGTGAATTTTTACTTTAACAGATTACCCCATAATTCTGTATTATTTGGAAAACCCTTTTTCCAATATTAGCTTTTGCTTGTCTCTTAAATCGTTGATTTTGCAAACTAACTTTAAGTTACAAAACTAGAAAAACTGTTGCCATGGGGAATATGTGGGAACAGCCTACGCGAAATAATAAATAAAATCTTAGCTTTTATTTTTAACCTTAAAATGTAATTTCTCTCGTTCTCAAGATTCTTTAAGAGAATTTGTTGTAATGAATTACCACATTTTTAATGTGGTTTAAGATTTAGTTTACAGACCTATATTTGAATTTTTGTTTAAAGTTGGTTTAATGAACAGAATTTTCATAGTTGCTTGGGTCTTGCTCATGTCCGAAATGATATTGAGTCAAAAATATCAAGATTTTAGGATATTGGAAGACTCCCTTAAAATCTATGTAAAGTCCGACAGAGCTGGCAATGCCAAGCAAATTTTGAAAAAATTGTCGCAAGTAAATGAAAATCATGATATTGATTCACTTACAATGCGGTTAAATGATAATTATGCCTACTTCCATTACATGCAGGGAGACTTCGATAAGAGTGCTGATTTCTTAAATAGAGCTGCGGCCATAGCTTTACGTAAAAAGTACACTAAGAATTATCTCGATTACCGCAACAATCTTGGAGCAATATTTACTAAACTTTCTGAATATACCAAGGCACGAGAAGTATATTGGGAAGTCATAAATCTTTCGGATTCAACTTTGATCGATGAAGATTACTTGGCCACTTTACTTAATTTAGGTTCAGCTACTCAATCACTAGGACAATTTTATGAAGCCAATCACATCTTTGAGCGGGGCATATCTATAGCAAACGAATTGAATCTTCCGAACTTAACAGCCCCTGGGCTCAAATTTTTAGCGAAAAACCAACTAGAACTGGGAGATTTTGAGAAGATGATAGAAACTGCAAGAATCCTTCAAGATGACTATTGGGAATATCTACCTCAACGGCAACAGGCCGACTTATTTTTTTATCGCGCCCAAGCATATTACGAGCTGGACAATTTAAAGAGTGCTGAAAATGATATGCTACAACTACTGTCTTTAATGGAAAGCCAACCTAAGGATCCTTCAATTATTGAGAGATTGGAATTTTACGTTGCCCTAAAAAAGAGCAGAGGCAACTATTTGGAAGCATTGAATCTCAGTCAAAAAGTTGCTGTCTTAAAGGATAGTCTTGACCTGGCAACAATGACCGCCAAAACTCTGGAAATAGAGGAAAAATATCAAGTGGCCCAAAGAGAACGCGAAAACCTTATGCTTAAACGCGAGGCCGCTGAAAAAGATTTGATGATTGCAGAAAAAAATCTCCACCTCTTATATGCACTTTTGGTTCTTGGGATAACCATTTTAGCTTTCATTTTTTATCAATTAAAAAAGTCTAATAAAAAGAACCTGGAATTAAAAAAGGTAATTTCAGAACGAACAAAACTCGAAAGTGAACTAAGTACTGTAAGAGATACCATAGCCAGGGATTTTCATGATGATCTCGGAAACCGCCTAGCCAGGGTAAGTATATTTTCTAATTTACTCAAACAAGAGCTCGGTGCTTCTTCTGAGTTAGAGCTCGTAGATCAGATTAAATCTGATGCCGATTATTTATTCAAGGGAACTAGAGATTTTATCTTTTCGTTGAACTCAGAGAGCAATTATTTAGAGAATCTTACCACTTATTTATCTGATTTTGGAGAAGACTATTTAAAGGAATTTGGTGTTGGTTTTATTGTAAATAAGGAAATAAAAAACTTCATAGAATTACCACACTATTGGAGTAAACAGCTGATTTTCATCTTTAAAGAAGCCATCACAAATGCAGTTAAACACAGCAGATGTACTGAAATAATCCTATCTTTTTATTCAAATACCGAACATCTAAGAATTGTTTTGAGTGATAATGGAACAGGGCTACCAGAAGAAAACAAGCCCGGCTGTGGCTTAAAAAATATGTACCGAAGAACTGAAGAAATTGGTGGGACTCTCAATATTTACGCTTCGTTGAAAAAGGGAACTACAGTTAAGTTTGAAGGTAGTCTTAAATGATTTTATGGAAAAGAAGGAAAAAACAGCGGTAATCATCATTGAAGATAATGTACCCTTGAGTCAAGGGTTTAAAAAGCAAATAGAACAAACGGAAACTTATCAAGTTAGCGCGTGCTATGAAACCTGCGAAGCTGCTTTAACCGAAATCGAAGAAATAAGGCCTTCCGTTATTATTATGGATATTCAACTACCTGGAATGAGTGGTGTTGAAGGAACAAAGCGCATCAAAGCAAAATGGCCTCAAATTGATATTATCATCGCTACCGTAGACGAAAATTCAAAAACGGTTTTCGAGGCATTATGCGCAGGGGCTACAGGTTATTTAACTAAAAATGCAACTTCTTTCCAATTGATTAGTGCTTTGAATGAGGTTTGCGCTCGAGGAGCCCCCATGAGCATTAACATTGCAAAAATGGTTGTGCAATCCTTTCAGAAAGCATCCAGTAGTATTCTATCTGAAAGGGAAACAGAAGTACTTTCCTTATTGGCTTCAGGAAAGAGCTACAAAAGTGTGGGCGAAACGATGTTTATTAGTTTGAATACCATACGCTTTCATATAAAGAATATTTATGACAAGCTACAGGTCAAAACGCGTGAAGACGCCATTCGTATAGCGAATGAGCAAAAACTCATCTGAATTACAATCACTTTTCCAAAGAACCACATCTTTCATGTGGGTAAAATACCCGATACTATTTTTAGATTTATGTAATATTTTTTGCTTTTAAAATTCTTGCCTCAATCATTTCTGATGCTGTTTTCCTTTCTCTAACGGAGAAAGACCCAAATTGGTCGGTATCCAAATTTTTGCATTAGGTGAGCAAATTTCTAAAATAAGCTTTATGAATTCCCAAAAAACCCTTTTGTACATCTTTAGTGTGGTAACGGTTGCGGTATTTAATCTTGGATTTAAAGGTCTAAACGAGGCGCTGTCCCGAAAGTTTCATAATAAAGAAAAGATGTTCTTTTCAATGAATAGCCCTTGCAAAACCCACAGTGGTTCCGTAAAAGTGACCGCGGATAACCCTGCCATAACCTCGTACAGCAACGCCGTAAAAAACTTGGATAAAGCGGAAAGACAAATTGCCGAAGGGAATTCCGGTATGGCCCTTAATAACTTAAAGAGTATCCCAAGATATCTGACCTATGTGTTAAAGAAAGAACCCAATGCGGATATTTCGGAAATATGTTCACGTTATAAATCCTTAACGGAAAAAGCAGGCGGAAGTTCCCAGGCCAAGAGTGATTTTACCACCTTGGATTATGAGTTGGGTTTCTTTATGGATAATTATCAGGCCTATAGTACGGGTTATTTTGAAAATCCCAGGTTCAAACAACAGAAAGATGCCTACGTCAACATGCCCATGTTTGATCGTGCGGGCATCATGGATAAAATTAAGGCTCAGGAACAGCGTGGTGCTTTGGGAAGAAAAGGACAGACCTTGAAGCAAAAGCTGACCAATCTTCCAATGACCCTCAAACAAAAGAACATCGTCAATGACTTGTATCGTCTGTTAGATGAATTAAACAATAGTGCTGCCGTAGACTTGGGCGAGCGCTCCAAACGCGTCATGCAAATTATAGAGGGTTTTGTGGCCATAGGCGGCGATAATGAAGAGTTGGCCCAGGTATTGGCCTTTGCCCAAAAACAGTTGAAAAAGGCGGATGACGAAATGGCCTCGATTTACACGGGTTCTTACCACAAGGAACACGTCAACGAAGTGGTCTTTACCAAAAAACCATTTACGCCAGGTAACGAATCTGCTATGGAAATGAATCCTGTATTTGAAACTGGAGACGCCGTATATGCGACGCTTTACTTAAGTGCCTCCCTTAAAGATGCTCTTAATTGTGCCACCGCTCCCAATTGCACGGCAGGTCTCAAAGTAGAGGACCAGCAAATGCAGCGATTGGATAAGTGGTTCGAGGGTTGGGAGACCAATTACAAGACCAGTGTGGTACGGATTTATTCCGGTACCGATACCTCTAAATCCTACTTTCAGTTTCTTTTGGTACCCAATGCCACTTGTGACTTAAAAAAGGATATTGCTGCCCGAAATATGACCGTGCCCCACATGGCGCGAGGTATGAGCAAGCAATCAAAACGGATGAAAACGTTCAACGTCCAGGTCACTATGAACGAGCGTAAAACGGGTTCCAAACTGCTAAAGGGCAGCTTTAAGATAGACCTTTCCAAGGGCAACGCACCTGAATATTACACCAAGGCGGATAATAGGGCTATTGAGGGATTGATAAAGAACAATCAATTGCCCACCAAAAAAACGAGCGATGCGGTACTGGAGACAAAACTGTTGGGTATTATGAATGCCCAAGGGTATGCCGAAAAATACACCAAATGTTTGATACAGAATGGATGGCAGGTGTATACACCTTTGGGTCAAACACCATATCGTGAGATGACCGCAGCCTTCCCGTATAGGGCGGACGACGGCAAATGTGGTTTTCAAATCTATGCCTTTAGATCCTTAAAATCGGGTAGCGGATGGGCCACCCCGCAAAAATGGGGAGGTACCCTAGACCGAGACCGAGTTACCTGTGACAAGGTCGATTAAAGTTAAATTAATTATTGCGTACGTATGGTGTTGGTAGTTGGTTAATTTATGACTGCTATACCATTTTCAAGTGTGTGGTATGGCGGTTTCGTTTAGGAATTATCCTTTATTCTTGCTAAATGACCGTTAACATCTCAACCAAGAAGAGTTTACCTAAGACTTCAGTTCTTTAAATCTACTTTTTATTTAAAACCATATTAAAAGTTAACCTATTCTTTAAGACGTAGACAAATATGGTTTATGAGATAGGTTGATACTCATTTTAAATTCCTTGTAATGTAAAAACCACATTAATGATGTAGTCCAACCGAGAGGTAGTCCCAATAGTTTTGTATTCCAAATCTTAATAACCACTTTTCTATGAAAACCAAACTAAGGGCACTATGGTGCTTACTTTCCTTAGGGACAAGTCTGTCCTTTGCCCAATTCACTGCCATACCAGATACTAATTTTGAATTGGAATTGATAAGCCGAGGTCTTGATAGTGGACCACCAAACGGTCAGGTGCCCACAGCAAATATTTCGAATGTTACTTCGTTGCAGCTCCAAAATATTAATTTTCCGGTCGCTGATTTAACAGGAATACAGGATTTCACGCAATTGCAGACATTAGTGCTCGATTCTTACACAGGGTCCTCATTAAATGTTTCCAATAATATCAATTTACAAGTGTTAAGGGTTGAAGCACCATTAATAAATTTAGAATTACCAACATCAAGCTCCATTACGGAATTAGTTATTAGGCAATCCCAACTTACGGGTCTTGATCTTACGGCTGAAGTTAACTTAGATGAACTGGAGGTTCTGGACGGACCATTGACAAGTCTAAATTTGCCACCAGGTAATATATTTAGGGTTCTAGATATCAGAAATAGCAATTTGCAGTTTGTGGACTTATCCGTTGCACCCGCATTGGAAATTGTCACGCTATTGAATAATGACCTTAAGGCTATTGATGTTAGTAACCTTACGGACTTGCGAATACTTTCAATAGGCGGTAACGATCTTAAAGGAACCTTGGATGTTAGTGCAAATCCTGTGCTTAGGACACTTGCGGTTAATCCAAATAATCTCAACGCCATAAACATGGATACGGGGTGTACAGCAAATTCTGTTGTGATATTTAACGCAAGTAACAATCCTATTAATTGTATACGGGTAAATGACCAGAACAATATCCCTAATAATTGGTCATTTCCTACATCAGCGACAGTTAGTGAAACATGCATTCCGGTTACGCTGGTACCTGACGCTAATTTTGAACAGGAACTTATTGATTTAAACATTGATTCAGATGGGATTGTGAATGGTGAAGTACCCACTTCCGATATTTCAGGGATTACCAATTTGGATGTTAGGAATGAAAGTATCTCCGATTTAACGGGTATTCAAGATTTTGCTGCGTTGACCAGGTTGGTTGTTCGAGATAACCCTTTGACCAGTCTAGATGTTTCATCCAACCAAAATTTGGAAATCCTAAATGCTATCGACTGTAACATAGCCAATGTAGGTTTGCCCACGAGCAATACATTGTTCAGTTTACAACTCCAGGGAAATAATTTAAACACTTTAAACCTATCAGGGCAAAGTGCTCTAGTTGATGTTACTGTTCAAGATAATCAATTAATGACCCTAGATTTGTCTGCTGCCACAGCCTTGGAGACCATACAGGCGCAACGCAACAACTTGACCAGTATTTCCTTTGCGCCGAATTTAAGTACCTTAACAGACCTAAGATTGTTTAACAATGTATTGACCACCTTAGATGTGCGTACGTTACTTGCCAATAACACCAATCTAAATAGCTTTTTTGCCGTAGGGAACAATCAGCTTTCTGGAACCTTGGATTTGTCCAACTTAACTTTTCCAAATCAACCAGCTATACAAGTTCAGGGCAATAATTATTTTAGATTGAACTTACGGGGGATTACGGTTACTTCTTCATTCTTCACCATAGATATTCGTAATAATAGCAATTTTTATTGTATTCAGGTAGATGACCCTGCCAATCCACCGTTCCAAGTAGTTATCCAAAAAGATCCGCAAGCTCAATTTTCAACCGATTGTGTGCCCCGGCCAACTATCAATTATCTGGGGCAACCAGGTCCCTTGGCTACGGGTACAACATTGGGAATAGAGTGGGATCTGGCTATTACAGGTTTTGATGTTACGGATTTAAATTTTCCATCAGGTACTTTGAGTAACTTTGCACAGCTTGGTGCGAGTGCATCGAGTCCAAGCCGATTTTCCGTTGATATCGACTTTCCAAGTAGTTTGTGTAACAGCAGTGCGATAACCATACCGGCCAACAGTGTTACTACCCCAGATGGTACAGCCAATGACCTTTTTACCCTTAATTTTCAACCTGAAGATACTACGCCACCCAATGCCGTGGTTCAAAATGTCACGGTTCAATTGGATGCCAGCGGTCAGGGAAGCCTTACGGCAGCAGCGGTAGATGCCGGCACTACGGACAATTGTGGGGTAGGTGGCTTGAGTATTGATAGAACCCAATTTACGTGTGTTGATTTGGGGGTCAATACCGTTACTTTTACGGTGACCGATATTTCAGGAAATACAGATACCGCCCAAGCACAGGTGACCGTGGAAGATAATGTTCCCCTCACTGTCGTGGCTCAGGACATTACGGTACAATTGGATGCCAATGGACAGGCGGCGATTACTACTCAGGATATCGATAATGGCTCCAGTAGTGGATGTGGCAACTTCACCTTAAGTCTGGACATCACCACTTTTGATTGTACCAACTTAGGAACGAATACGGTAACGCTTACAGCAACCGAAGGATCGAATACCGTAACAGATACCGCAATCGTAACGGTTACCGATACTGCGTATCCCGTAGCTGTTGGACAAGATATTACCGTACAATTGGATGCGACAGGGAATGCTACCATTAGCATTGGTGACATCGAAAATGGTAGCACTGATAATTGTGGCATTGTTTCCTCCAGTTTGGATATCACGACATTTGACTGTTCAACTATTGGAACGAATACCGTGCGTTTGACGGTTACGGACGCTTCTAACAATTCAGGAATTGATGATGTTACCGTAACCGTTACGGAAAACGTAGCGCCATTTGCCATTGCTCAGGATATTTTGGTACAATTGGACGCCTCGGGTAACGTAAGCGTTACGCCACAACAAGTAGACAACGGCAGTACCGACAACTGTTCCGTGGCCTCCCTAAGTTTGGATCAAACCGATTTTACCTGTGCGGATTTGGGACAGAATACAGTTGTCCTTACCGTTACGGATACCAGTGGCAATACGGACACGGCTACCGCTACGGTCACTGTACAGGAAGATCCCAATCAACAATTGACGGCAGTGGCACAAGACATCACCATTCAGTTAGATGCCAATGGACAGGCCACCATTACCCCACAGGATGTGAATAATGGATCTGGCAGTGGTTGTGGTAATATCACTTTAAGTTTGGATATCGATGCTTTTGACTGTACCAATTTGGGTGCAAACACGGTGACCTTAACGGTGACCGAAGGGCCAAATTCCCAAACGGATACTGCAACGGTCACTGTAGTTGATGCTTTAGACCCTAGTGTATTGACACAGGACATCACTGTACAGCTGGACGCCAATGGACAAGCATCCATCGTCGCGGCCGATATCGATAATGGGAGTACCGACAATTGTGCGATTGCCTCCACAACCTTGGATATTACCAGTTTTGATTGCGCTGCGATAGGAGCCAATACCGTAACCCTTACCGTAATCGATACCGAGGGCAATAGCGCAACGGCTACGGCACAAGTAACGGTCTCGGAGAATGTAGTACCGACAGCGGTTGCCCAAGATGTTATCGTACAATTGGATAGTACCGGTAATGCCAGCATCACCGCACAACAAATAGACAACGGCAGTACCGACAACTGTTCCGTGGCCGCCCTAAGTTTAGATCAAACCGATTTTAGCTGTGCCGATCTTGGCCAGAACACCGTAACCTTAACGGTAACCGATACCAGCGGTAATACCGATACGGCCACGGCTACAGTTACCGTTGAAGAAAACCCGAACCAATCGCTAACGGCGATTACTCAAGACATCACTGTGCAGTTGGATGCCAATGGAGCGGTGACCATTACCCCACAAGATGTGGATAATGGCTCTGGTAGTGGTTGTAACAGTACCCCGAATTTAAGTTTGGACGTTAGTAGTTTTGATTGCTCTTCTTTAGGGCAGAACATAGTGACCTTAACCGCAACAGAGGGTAGTGTAAGTGCTACTGCTACAGCGATAGTTACTGTAGAAGATACCTTAGCTCCAGACATTCTCGTCCAAGACATAACTGTTGACATTAATCCCAATGGTATAGCCTCTATAACAGTGGCAGATGTTGATAATGGCACCACGGACAATTGTACCCCATTATCAGGGCTTACTTTATCATTGGATAATAGGGACTTTAGTTGTTCGGAACTAGGTGAAAACACGGTAACACTAACTGCAATAGATGGTAATGGTAATAGTGGAACAGCAACAGCCATAGTTACCGTTCAAGATACTACGCTTCCTACCGTTGTAACGCAAGATATCCAAGTAAGCTTAGATGCAAATGGTAATGCAAGTATCACCCCAGAACAAATAAACAATGGCAGTAGTGATGGCTGTAGTGGAGTCGATACCCTAAGTCTTGACGTAACAACGTTTTCTTGTCCATCCTTAGGTAACGTGACCGTTACCCTTACTGTAACGGATGCCTCTGGGAATAGCGCAACGGGAACAGCAACGGTAAACATAACAGCAGAGGACCTTGATGGTAATGGGATAGCAGATGCTTGTGAGAATCAAGAATTGGTAGTCTCAAAAGGTTTCTCTCCCAATGGAGATAACCGTAACGATACCTGGACAGTAGAGAATATTGAGGACTATCCCAATGCCCGAGTATCGGTATTTAACCGTTGGGGGGAGAAGGTGTATGAGCAAGTAGGCTACCAAAACGACTGGGACGCGGTATCGAACCAAATCAGCACAAGTAGACGTCTACCAGCGGGATCCTATCTCTACATCATAGAGACGAACAACCCAGAAGTTCCCCCAATGAGAGGGTGGATGTACATCAACTACTAGAGAATCAGCAATACAAATATAAATGCCCCATGCTCGGGATGGGGCCAAACTAAAAGATACAGATGAATCGCATTGTAAAGAACATAGTATTAGTAACGGCCTTAATGATCTTATTGGGCGTTAACGCCCAACAGGACCCTACCTACACCCTTTATGCCTATAATATGAATGTTGTCAACCCTGGTTTTGCGGGATCGGTTGAGGGGAGTCAGCTCACAGCCAACTTCCGTAGCCAATGGGTGGGCATTCCAGATAGTCCAGAGATTCAAAGCTTCTCTTATGCAACAGCAGTTGGAGAACGTATTGGATTGGGAGTATCGGTGATCAACAGTCAAGTGTTCGTTTTGGGGGAAACGGACCTGTATGCAGACTTCTCTTATAAGGTTCCCATATCGAGGTTTACCGACCTCTACCTTGGAGTGAAGGCTGGAGGATCGTCCATTAAAATCGACCTAGACCGGGCAGAGGTCGTGGACGATCACTTATTCGCGGAGAATGTGAGTCGGTTCAGTCAAAAAATAGGGGTCGGGGCCTACCGTAAAGGAGC
>ERZ1740067.89-NODE-89-length-70114-cov-18.637848_pt1 | contig 70114 bp, 65 predicted proteins | sample MGYA00581736_ERZ1740067 | MGnify/ENA primary metagenome ERZ1740067 (study PRJEB43018, sample SAMN04849236) | marine metagenome | isolation source: floating plastic debris | place: Pacific Ocean | collected 2008-08-27 | study: EMG produced TPA metagenomics assembly... | reverse complement strand
GCCACGCCGACCGCCACGCCGACCGCCACGCCGACCGCCACGCCGACCGCCACGCGAATCAGTAACGGATTCAACGGACCAAAATCAAGCCATGTTGGGACCAGAATTGGAATAGCAGTGTATTGAAGAGCAACAAGGGCGATCACCAAAAGAAGCATAGGAAGTATTGCCCAAACCATCGACTTGAAACGACCGCCGCGAGCAACCAGAAGACCGACTAACCAACCCGAAAGAAACGAAGAAGAATTAAGCCAGTCAAATGTATTTCCGCTCAAGAGCGTGTACCCAGGTGCAACCAGTAAAGTCACTGCTACTGGAGCAGCAGCAGACAACCGCCCAACCTGATTCACATAGCGCTTCAGCTTTGGATCGTTGGGAAATTTTGCCTGTAATGCGAGGAGATCGACATTGAGAGCCAAGTCTGGGTGGATCGTTTTGAGATAAGCGCTGAAAGTGAAAGGCTTGAAAAATGCCCAATACAAAATCCGCAAACATTCGGCGACGTAAGAAATCATGATGCTTGCTTGCTGAACCGCCGAGCCCGAAGCTGCAACAACGAAAAAAACTCCGCCAGCTCCACCAACCCCTCTGCCTCTTGGCGCTCCGACACCGACAATTCTTCGCCGCGATCTTGCCGGTCCAGTAAAAACTTCAATCGCTGCTGTACTGCCTCCGGTATCTGAAATTTCACCAACTCAACCGGTAACTCAATAACGTCTGACATCCTCTGTCCTCAGAACCCCACAGCCCATAAAACTCGTCCAAATCCTAACGCTTCGGCTCGGGGTCAGGACTCTCCGACGGCTCCGTTTCCGACTGCTCCACCTGCGGCAGCTTCAGAAACTCCATCAACGCCGGCATATCCACCATCTTCCCAAGAGCCGTCGTTCCCAACCCCGTCGCCAGCAACCCCAACAGCGCCATAATCCCCTTCCGCCGCCGCTCGTCCTTCTTTTCGCCAGGACTGCCACGCAACCAACCCAACACATCCACCAGCCCAAAAACCATCAGCTTCCCAGTCTCTCCGACCCCCGCCCGTCGCGAATTCATTTCATCCTGAAACTTTTGCCGTGCCCACTGGTTTGAACGTTTCTGCTGCTGCGCCTCAAATAAACATAGCCCTGCAAACTGCAAACAAAACGGCTGATTCTTCCCCCACTGAACCATCAACACCTGCCGCTCCAGCGACAAAACCGGGTCGCTTTCCGCAGGCAACTGTGACACCTTCTTTGCTTCCTTCGGTGAAAACTTCTTCAGCCGAAGTGTGTGTCCCAAATTAAAAAACGACGACGTAATCTTTGCCTGCCGACTGTAAACCGTTAACGCTTGACGCGACGCAATCAGCAACATCACTCCCCCATCGTCCATCAAGGATCGCCACCCGTCGTAAAAGCCCTTCGGAAATTCATCGGGATAATCCAACAAACGCTCAAACCGGTCCAAACACAACACCGGCAAAATCTCGTGCTCCTTCCAAACCTTAAGCGCCTCCTCAAACGCCCCCCCATTAAACGGCGTGACTTTCAGGGATGCTTCCAGCTTTTGCTTCTGCTCGTTCTGGAATTTTTTCCAACTCTGCTTTTTCTCCGCCGCCGCCAATAATTCTTTAGCGATCGCCCCATAAAATCCCGCCTGGGTTTGGCAACTGGTCTTATCAAAATCGATATAAACCACCACAAACCCCTGCGCCTTCCGGTTCCACTCGGGCGCCCTCTCCTCATAGGTGCGCACCACATGGCGCAATAGGGACGACTTACCGATACGCTTCGGACCCACCACATTAATACTGGTGGGCTGGTCCGCAAACATTTTTGAAAAAATTTCCCGCAGCTCCGGCGATCGCCCCACAAAAAAGCGCCGATCCGCGATCGCGCCACAAAAAAGCGCCGATCCGCGATCGCGCCACCCGCAAAAAATGGATTCACCCCATTACCCATCGCCCGCCCCAAGTTCTATGCTGCGATCGTCTCACCTAATCTATCCGATACAGCAATTAAGGGTAGGTACTGGATGGAGCACTCGGACAAATTCCCCCGTAACTCGCCAGCCACCTGCTCCGTATCTTCGTAAATATCTTGCAGGGCGATCGCCCAATCCACACTCTCCAACTACACCATCGCCTCATCCTTGTTAGCTGTATTTTGGTGCGCTGGCGCTCATGGCTTTGAGCAACGGATAAGTTTTCGCTGTTTGTTCTTCGTGTAGCGATCGCACCGCACCGAAAAATTGACCATCGTCATCGAATTGCCACTGAAAAATAGTTGTCGCGATCGCAATCCTTTTATAATTCTTAACGAGCTGATCAAGCTGCAAAACCAGCAGCAGCGTCAGTGATACCCGTTTGAGAAGAGTCTTTGAGAAACACCATGGAAGCCATTGCACAACAGGTTACCCAAGCCATCACCCCACTAACTGACGTTCTAAAGTCATTTAACTTGCCTGAGCCCATTACCCATTGGGGGCACCCGCTGATGATGGGCATTGTGATGTTTGTGATGGGTGGCGCGGCGGTTTATTTGGGCTGGAATGGGCGCACTTCCGCCGTGGGAGAAGAGCGGGCACAAAAGCTGAATTTGCATAAGCGGCTAGCGTTGTGGATGACCACGTTTATGGCGATCGGCTACACCGGTGGCATTATGTCGTTGGTGATGCAGGGGCAAAATATTTTTGAAAGCACCCACTTTTGGAGCGGCACCATTGTGTTGGGATTGCTGGGGGCAAACGGTGCCATTTCCATGTCCAAGTTTGGCGGCGGCAAAGCGTCTTTACGGACCGTTCATGCTTATCTAGGCAGCGCCACATTTTTGGCCATGGTGGCTCACGCAGCCTTCGGTTTGAAATTGGGGCTGTCAATTTAGAGTCGATTTAGATCGGAGCCCAGAAAATCTGGGTAGGATATTGCCGTCGGATTTTTGCATTCCTGCCCCCACCCCATGAGTTCATCGCGCCGATCTCGACGGTCTGCTGCTCGATCCACAAATCGCGATCGCCCCACCCATTCCCCAACGACCAATCGACCTGATCGCCGGGAAAAGGGAGAGACCAATCGTCTGGCGATCGCCCTGATTGTGTATGGGCTGGGGCTAGGGACGGCAGTGGTTTTCCCAGGATTAGCCTATTGGTGGCTGATTCTGGGTTGCTTTTTGGGCATTTTGCTTCCTTGGGGGCGGCGACAGCCTTGGGGAAAAGGCGTTGAGGCGCTGCTGTCGGATATTGGCTCGCGGCTGGAGTTTACTAAAAACTTCAAGCTGCCCTGGGCGAAGCTCGCCGGGTGGTTCTGGATACTTTTGGGCATCGTCGGATTTTTGGCGTCCATTTATCTTCAGGTGCGATCGCCCCGCCCCGCCGTCACCGACATCAGCCATATCGCCCAGGAAATCCAGCAGCAAAACCAAAATACAAGTAGTGCTCAAACCATTGTCACGCTGGTGCGGGGACAGGTGCGATCGCTGCCTCGGGAAAACCGTAGCGGCAAAGCCCGGTTCTGGCTCGATGCTACCCAAGTAAGCCAGGTATTTGAAGAGTCGCGCAATTTAGGGGGCGACGGGGAATTGGGAATTTCTGCGGGCGATCGCCCTTCCCCCTCAAACAGCAACCCGCCGCCCCAGTTGCCGTTGGATACCCGAAGTCGTGGCGTCACGGGCAAGTTATACGTGACCGTACCGATTTTGCAGGCGACGGGGCTGGAACCGGACCAGTGGGTACAGGTGACCGGGCGGCTGTATGTGCCCAGTGCGCCGAAAAACCCTGGGGCGTTTAATTTTCAAGCTTATCTAGCGCGGGAGGGGTCCTTTTCCGGGCTGGCTGGTGATCGCCTGGAACGGCTGGATCGTAGTAGCGATGTGGGCTTTTTTTCCCAACTGGCGCAGTTTCGTAAGGCATTAGTGAAGCGTTCCGTGGAGGGGGCGGGCTACCCGGAAGGGGTGGTGATGGCGGCAATGATTATGGGACGGCGGGCAGTGGATTTCCCGGCGGATTTACAGGATGCGTTTAGCCGCGGCGGTATGGCTCACGTATTGGCAACGTCCGGCTTTCACGTGTCGGTGTTGTTGGGGGTGGTACAGCTGTTGGTGGCGGGGGTGCGGCGATCGCTGCGAAAGCCGGTGAGTTTGGTGGCGGGCAGCCTGGTTTTGGTGGGGCTAGTGATGCTATCGGGGGGCACACCGTCGGTATTACGGGCTGCGCTGATGGGCATCCCGATCCTGCTGGTGCGGGGAAGCGATCGCCAAGCTAAACCCATCGGACTGCTTTTGGTGGTGGCGGCGGTGCTGCTGCTAATCAATCCCCTATGGATCCAAAACCTAAGCTTTCAGCTAAGCTTCGTGGCTACCTTTGGCGTGCTGGTATCCACTGAAGCCATTGAAAATCGCCTGAAGCCGGTGCTATCAACTTTGCCAAAGGCGATTGCCAACGCCCTATCCGGTTGGAGTGCTGTGGCGATTTCCGCCACCCTGTGGATTTTGCCCCTCCAGCTTTTTTACTTCGCCCAAATTTCCCCTTACAGCATCCCCGTCAACGTAATCTCGGTGCCCCTCACCATTGTGATCACCGCTGGCAGCTTCCTCACCCTCGCCTGCCTCAGCGTTGTCCCCGCCATCGGCAACGGCTTAGCGGCGCTGCTGCATTACCCTGTGAGCTGGCTAATCGCCTGGGTAACCGGCACGGCCAATCTCCCCGGCAGCGCGATCGCCATTGGCTCTATTTCAATGGTGCAATTAACCCTCGCCTACGCAGTAATGCTAACGGTATGGCGATGGACCTGGTTTCATAAAAACTGGCGCTTGTTATCGCTGGGACTGGCGCTGATTTTAGTGCTGTTTCTCCCCGGCTGGCAGCGCAGTTTGACCCATCAAGGCATCACCTTGCTCCAAACCCGTAGCGGTATTGCTCTGGTAAATCGCGATCGCCAAAACACCACGCTGGTTTTCGACGGCAACCCCAGCACCGCTAACTTCACTCTGCTACCCTTTCTACGCCAACAGGGCATCACGGAAATCCAAAACGCCATTCATTTGCGCGATCGCCGCAGCGACCCCAAACTGCTGGGACAAAACTGGAGCACCGTCACCCGCGAGGTGTCCCTAGGTCAGCTGTTCACCGCCCAATCCCAAGTGCTGCAAACCGCTGCCGGTCAAGCCCTTGCCACCGGCATCGCCCTACAAAAAGGCACCCTTACCCCCACGGAAATGCAAACCGCCTTCCAAGCGGGTCCTGTTAAAGCCCTCTGGTTGCGGCAAAATCCCTGGGCAATGCTCCTAAAAATCAACGGTCAACAGTGGCTGCTTCTGGACGACCTTAACCGTTCTCAGCAACTTGCCCTGCTCAGTGCCCCCGCCGTTACAAACACTGATATTTTGTACTGGTCTGGACAGGCGATCGCCCCGAAACTGCTAGACGCCATGGACCTAAAAGCCGCTATTTATCGCAACGCCCGCGCCCACCCTGCTACGGTCAACCAACTGGAAAATCGAGAAACGCCCACCTACAATCTCGACGAAACCGGCGCACTTTTTGTCCCACCCCAGCAACTTCCCAGCCCCATCCTCACCGACACCATTTCTACGCTGGATGCTTTGTAAAATGGGCTGAAAGTAAAGCTTACTGCCGAAAAAATAACGGCAAGCAACGGCAAAAATGCTACGATTGTGGCTGCCTTGGAGAGGTGGCAGAGTGGTTGAATGCGGCGGCCTCGAAATCCGTTATGGGGTTAAACCCATCGGGGGTTCGAATCCCCCCCTCTCCGTTTCAAGTTTTAAAGTTAGCTCCAACGATGTTTGGGAATAGCTAAGCACGCTTAAAGCGCGTTACAACATAGCGGTGTGCTTACGCAGGATTGTTCAAAACGTCTTTAAAACTGTCCATAACCATGGTGATAGCGGCGCGATCGCTCAAAACCTTCGCGGCTGCCTGCGGGCTTACTGTGCTCACCAACTGCGCAGTGGTTCCCAGCGGCTCCAACTCAACGCCTTTAGACACTGCCTGGCCTGACTCTGCCCCGCCCCCGGTGGAAATCAAAGCCGCAGTCGTCCAAGAGCAGCTTCCCCAAGATCAATACATCCAGGTCTATTTCAATCACAATCCTGCCGCCGAATTTACCGACCCCTATCGCCAAATCCGCCGTCCCGGTGATGACCTAGAGCAGGTGCTGGTAGATTCCATTAACCAAGCCACCCGCACGGTAGACGTGGCAGTGCAAGAAATCCGTTTGCCAAAAGTTGCCCAGGCGCTGGTCAATCGCCATAAAGCTGGGGTGCAGGTGCGGGTCATTGTGGAGAATTCCTACCGGCGACCATGGACCTCCTACAGCGAAGCGGATCTAGCCCAAATGGATGCGCGGGGGCGATCGCGAATTCAAGATTATCGACGCCTGGGCGATCGTAACCGAGACGGCATTATTTCCCAGGAGGAAGCGGATCAAACGGATACCCTGTATATGTTGGCGCGAGCCCAGGTGCCGGTCATTGATGATCGTGCCGACGGCTCCAAGGGCAGCGGGCTGATGCACCATAAATTTGTGGTGATCGACGGCAAACAGGTGGTCACCGGCTCGGCAAACTTCACCCCCAGCGACACCTTTGGCGATATGGGGCGACCCGTCACCCGTGGCAACCCCAACCATTTAATTGCCATTAACAGCCCCCAGGTGGCTCGCTGGTTCCAAGCAGAATTTAATCAAATGTGGGGGGATGGTCCCGGCGGCAGCACCGATAGCCGCTTTGGTAAACAAAAAGCCTTTCGCCCTCCTTACCGCATTACCCTCGGCAACACCCAGCTAACGGTGCATTTTGCCCCCGCTCCCAAGGCGATCGCCCCGGCAGATTCCACCATCGGCACCATCACCAAAACCCTCCAAAACATCCAAAGCCGCGCCGACCTGGCTCTCTTTGTCTTTTCAGAACAGCGCCTAACCAATGCCCTCCTAAAATCCCAACGGCGAGGGGCTCAAATTCGCGCCTTAATTGACGCAGGCTTTGCCTTTCGCCCCTACAGCGAAGGGCTCGATATGGCCGGCATCTCCCGCCCCAACGATAAATGTGAAATTGAACTGGGCAACCAGCCCTGGACAACGCCCATCGCTGACTTTGGCTTTCCGAGCCTGCCCGAGGGGGACCTACTGCACCATAAATTTACCGTCCTTGACAGCAATATTGTGATTACCGGATCCCATAACTGGTCTAACGCAGCGGCGAGAAATAATGACGAGACCTTGATTGTTATAGAAAACTCGGCGATCGCCCAACACTTCCAGCGAGAATTTGACCGCTTAATCAGCACCGCCAGGCTGGGCATCCCCAAAAACGTTAAAAACAAAATCAACCAGCAAACACAAGCCTGTCGCCGTAGCTGACCATCATGTGTGTCCCAGTTCTGTGCGAGCAAGGAAACTTCGAGCAGGAAAATTTTAAAAATTTGCGGCGAAAAGCTCCAATTTTTAAAAATGTGACCAAAAATTGTTATTAGTAACGTTACTTCAATAAAAGTCCCAAATCTGCCATGGCTCCCGCAGTTTTAATTAAGAACCTCAGAAAGTCCTACGGCAAAGTAGAGGCGGTCAAAAACGTATCGTTCCAGGTGGAGCCTGGGGAGCTATTTGGGTTATTGGGACCCAATGGGGCGGGAAAAAGCACCACCATGCGGTGCCTATGTACCTTAGCGAAGCCTGATGCTGGGGACATTGAAGTGTCTGGTATTTCGGCGATCGCCCAGCCCAAGCAAGTGCGCCGCCGCCTCGGCTACGTGGCCCAAGAGGTCGCCCTAGATAAGGTGCTTACCGGTCGAGAACTGTTGGAGCTGCAGGGGGCGCTGTACCATTTGCCGTCGCCATTGCTCGGCGATCGCATCGCAGCCCTGACGGACCTGCTGGATATGAAAGGCTGGCTGGACCAAAAAACTGGCACCTACTCCGGCGGTATGAAGCGGCGCCTCGATTTGGCGTCGGGACTCTTGCACCGCCCGGATTTACTAGTACTGGATGAACCCACCGTCGGGCTGGATATTGAAAGTCGCCAGGTGGTGTGGGACTTACTGCGAGAACTGCCCAAGCAGGGCACCACCGTCATTATGAGCAGCCACTACCTGGAAGAAGTGGATGTTTTGGCCAACCGCGTTGCCATTATTGACCGCGGCGAAGTGATTGCCGAAGGGACCCCTGACGCGTTGAAAAAGGAAATCGGGGGCGATCGCATTACCCTACGCATTCGGGAGTTCACCCCCACCGACGAAGCCCACCAGGCAAAGGTCCTCCTCCTAGACCAGCCCTGGGTTCAAGACGCCATCATTAACGCGGCTCAAGGCAACTCCCTCAACCTGGTTGTGGACTCCAACAGCGATGGACTAGGGCAAATTCAAACCCTCCTGTCCAGCAACCGCCTTCCCATCTTTGGGCTGTCCCAATCACGCCCCAGCCTTGATGACGTATACCTCGCAGCCACAGGGAAAACGTTAAATGACGCAGAACTCGCTGCAGTGGGCACTCGCGACTTAAAAAAGGAAAAGAAACAAACCATGCGCTAAGCACGAGGCGCTTAGGAATCTCATGAGCCCCATTTTTACTGGGCTTGCGCACAAGACTCTGTCAATTCACTGTTACAGAGATATGGTTTTTGTGAGCTTTTTCATTTATATTAATTAACTTTATAGTTTAGTTTTGTTAAAAACATTGATATATTGGGGTCAGAATTTTCGCAGCAGTATTTTTACCCAGTCACTGCCCTATGAATCCCATTAGTTTGCTTGTAAAGGTGTTAAAACCTACCGTTGCCCCTGGCGTCTACGTTCAAAGTAGCTGGGCTATTCTTCGTCTGGTTGTGGGCATCGTCATGGTCCACAACGGTATTGATAAGTTGTCCGACATTGAGAGCTTCGCCGAGTCCTACGTGGCTTTTCTTGGCTTGCCCTTCCCCATTTTCTTGAGCTACATCGCTGCCTACACCGAGCTTCTGGGTGCACCCCTAGTGGCTTTGGGGCTCTTTACCCGCCCCGCAGCTTTTGGCTTGTTCAGCACCATGATGGTTGCTTGCTACCACCACTACATCGTTGCAGGTTTCAACATCCCTTACCTGGAGTTGTCTTCGCTATACGCTTGCGTTTTCCTATTCTTCGCCGTAAACGGTGGCGGTTTGTTCTCCTTTGATGCGTTGTTCACCAACATCATTGATAAGACTGCGTTGTCTGGTCGTGAAAAGGTTGTGATGCGTCTAGAGCGTGCCCTACAGGCTGAGGATGCTGCTGAGGAAGCAACTGCTTCGTAGATTGCCGAGCATACACAGGGAGATCTCGAGCGGAGTCAATCCACTTACAGCAGTCCATCCATTAAATCCATGATTTGAGTTTGAACTGCGGTTAGGTCACTGTCCTGATCGCCCTGGAGTGCACCTTGACTTTGTCCCGACGCACTTCCTTGGGCTTTGGGATGCTCCAGCAAACCCTTGAGAGAATAAAGTTTTAGGCTATTTTCCGCTTCGGTGTTGAAGATAGCCTTTGCTGCTTCTAGGTATCCGATCGCCCCCACGTCAGACAGGGCTGCTCGCCGCAACTGCAAATCTGGTCCTTGCAAAGCCTGCACTAGTTTTTCACCATATTGCGCGTCGCCGGTAAGTTGATACATCGCTCGCGCTGCTCCGTAGGCGACTTTTTCCAACGGATGTTTCACAAACGGTTCAATCTCCGCGATCGATTCCGTTGCACCCAACTCGCCCAACGCTTCAAGGATCGAGTCATAGGGCTGCACTAAATGGGGTTTCCCGGGAACTTGTACCGCCGCTGCGATGCCCCCCGTCAATAATTGTCGTAGTGGTTCAATAGCCTGGGGACCACCCAACATCCCTAAAGATTGGGCCGCCGCCTCGCGCACGTAAAAATCTGGCGATGTCAATTTGGCAATCAGGGGATTCACCGCCCGACAATCATCGAGTTTTCCCAACGCCCGCGCCACATTTCGCTGTAACGGAAATACTCCGTCCTCAGCATCTCCAGTGAATTCCAACCCATCAATCAGCGCGTCAATCACCTCCGGTAAATCTACCCGGAATCGTCCCACCCACCACGCTGCGTAATATCGCAGGGATGGATCGTCAGAACGCAAATTGGCGATCGCCTCTTCTAGGGTCAGCGACTCAGCCGTAATTTCCCCTTGCTGGTTATTCATAGCTGCTTCCGGGTATCGCTTTTAAGCACTGTCCGTTCTATTTAACCGCTTCACATTAACGCCTCAAAGCTTGCCTGGACTGAAAATGGATGGCAAGGGGCGTAAAAATGCGCAAAAAAAAGCTCCCGGAAAGGAGCCAACAGATAAGTTCAAAAACTGTAGGTAAGTCCTAAAGCCTAATAAACTTAATCAGCACGGTTACTTTCCGGGAAAACACTCAAACTACACCAAAGCGTTGATGGCGTAGTCGAAGTAGTTGTTAGCCTCAGTGGCAGACTGACCGCTCAAGCCGTGGTTTGCCTTGATGTACTTCAAAGCTTCTACGTACCAGCTAGGAGACAACTCAAAGGTTTGGTTGATTTCAGCCAAGCCAGCCAATAGGTAGTCATCCATAGGACCGGTACCACCAGCGATTAGGCAGTAGGTCACCATGCGTAGGTAGTAGCCCACGTCACGAGCGCACTTCTCCTTACCCACTTCCGTGGAGGCGTAGTTAGGACCAGCCATGGTGGTGGTGTAAGGGAACTTGCTGTAAACAGCTTGAGTTGCGCCTTGGATCAAAGCGTCCTTCTTGCCGGTCAAGGTCTTAGCAGCATCCAAGCAAGCTTGGGCACGGTCGAAACGACCAAAAGCAGCCTGTAGCTCAGTGTTGCTTAGGAAGCGACCTTGGGAGTCAGCAGCGGAAATCGCTTCAGTAATAGGGGTTTTCATGAATCTAGTGAATCTCTAAGTAATGTCCAAATGTCTAAAGTCAGCAGTGCCAGGATTTCTTAAACCACAGCAGCAGCAGCGCGGTCAAAGTAGCCAGAAACCTCAGACATAATGGCGCTGCAGTCACCAGCGGTGATGCCGTTGGGATCGCCAACAATCTTCATAGCTGCGTCCTTCATGTTCTGAACACCAGCGGCAACGGAAGCGCCGGGGGTACCCAAAGCCAAGTAGGTTTCGCGCAAACCATTTAGGCAGCGATCATCTAATACACTGGCGTCACCAGCCAAGATGGAGTAGGTGACATAGCGCAAGATGATTTCCATATCGCGCAAGCAAGCAGCCATACGACGGCTGGTGTAAGCGTTTCCGCCGGGCTGAATTAGCTGGGGCTGGTCAGCAAATAGGCTGCGAGCAGCTTCAGCAACAATTGAAGAAGCGTTGCTGGTTAGACGGTTAACGGTGTCTAAACGCTTGTTGCTGTCGCTTACCATGGCGCTCAGGGCAGAGAACTGAGAATCGTTTAGGAAATCGCCACGGGCATCGGCTTGAGATACAACCTTTGCAAATGCGTCAAACATGTAAATTAGTCTCCTGATAATAGGATGGGTCGAATTCGGTTGTGGTTTTATCTTAATCAGACAACACAAACGCTGCCTTGTGCACAGGTGATGTGCGGTGCATAGAGGAAATAGAACAAGGCGCTAGCGAGTGCAGACGCACGCTTCGTTAAGATTCATCACCGGCTGAGGCAGTAAGGCAGGATCGACCCTAAGCCCTTCAATCTGAGAGACTGCTCAGTATTTATGAGAATCGTGGTGAATCCTTGAATCGTGCCGTATCGCTAAATTTTGCCCGTCATATTCTCTCAGCTTCATTCTTTATACAATGGTCCTGCGGCTTTGTTCATTACAAGTTATTAAAGCTGTTTGTTAAATATTGTTTGTTGTGGAGTTCGGTGTCGAGCTGTGGTGGGCTGACCCACTAAGTGCTGTTGATGGGGGTCCGCTAGGGTGCTGTTCCGTAAATGACGCTGGCGATCGCCGCTCTAAAAGCCAATAGGTTTTCATTTGCCCCCGTCCTTTGACGTCGATTTCGCCGCGATATTTAAAGTGAAATTGTTCTGATATCTCTTGGTAAGTGGCTTCGGTTACTTGAATTTGTCCTGGCTCGCCGTGGGACTCCATGCGACTGGCAATGTTTACGGTGTCTCCCCACAGGTCATAAATAAATTTCTTGATCCCAATAACGCCAGCAATTACGGGGCCGCTGTTGATGCCGATGCGAATGTCTAGGGGGCGATTGAATTTGGCGATAAATTCTGGCTCTAGGGTTTCGATGGTGTCGCGCATTTCTAAGGCCATATTGGCGATCGCCGCCGCCGGTTCATCAATGGGGGTAGGCAACCCCGCCGCCACCATGTACGCGTCGCCGATGGTTTTGATTTTTTCCAGATTGTACTGTTCCGCCAGACGGTCAAATTCGGAAAATAGTCGGTTCAGCCAATCTACCAGTTCAATGGGGGTTAGCTGGGCTGACAGCCCCGTAAAGCCGACGATGTCAGCGAAGAGGATACTGACCGACTCGTAATTGCTGGCGATCGGTTTGTTTTCTGCGGCGGGGTTGTCCAGGGACGCCGACTGCTTCAGTTGGGTGGCGATCGCCTGGGGCAGAATATTCAGCAGCAACTGCTCGGAGCGCTCTTTTTCTAGCTGGAGGGCTTCCTCCGCCTGTTTCCGCAGGGTAATGTCGTCAATGACCCCCAGCAAGCCAATTACTTCGCCGCTGTCTCCCTTGATGGGCACCTTACTAATGTCGAGCCACCGGGTTTCACCGTTGGGACCTGCCTTTTGTTTGGGGGCAACCTGATGCCACAGAGGTTCGCCGGTGTCGATAATATTGCGGTCTTGTAAACGAAAATCCGCCGCTGCATTTTTATCGGTGATTAGGTCATAGTCAGTTTTTCCAATCACTTCCGCCGGGTCGCCCAAACCCGCCGCCTGTGCCCAGTTGCGATTACAGCCCAAGAAGTTTAGGTCCACATCTTTCCAAAATACGTGCTGGGGAATGCTGTCTAGAATGGACCGCAAATACTCTTCCTTTTCCCGTAGGGCTGCCTCGGTTTGTTTTTGCTCCGTAATATCGTTGCCGGACCATAGGATACAAAGCTGATTGTCCAGGGTGGCCAGCTCTGCCGAAATCAGCAAAGTATGGTGATCGCCCCAGCGGCTGCGAAACACAATTTCTCGGCTGTGCACTACCCCATATTGCTCCAGGTCTCGGGCGATCGCCTCCCGCTGGGACCAATACAGCCAAAGATTTAAATCCTGAGCCGTTTTGCCTACCACTTCCTGGGGATGGTACTGCAAAATTTCAAAGAAGCGGTCGTTGGCGTCCAGGATTCGCCCATCGCCGAAGGTGCTAATCACAATGGGGTTGGGGCTGGAGCGAAACATTTTCGCGAATTTTTCTTCCGACTGTCGTACCGCCGCCGTCCGGCGACTGACGGTGGTTTCCAGGTGTTGGTTCGCCTCTTCCCACGCTTTAAAGGAATGCACCAACTGCACCGCCATGCGGTTAAAGGCGCGGGTCAATGTGTTGGCTTCCGTTACGCGGCTGGGGGATACCTTAACGTTTAGGTCCCCGCCGGCGATCGCCTCGGCCGCTTCACTAACTTGCTGGATAGGGCGGGCGAGGCGTTTGGCGAGCCAGGCGCTGCTGACGAGCGCTAAGGCGATCGCCCCCAGGGTCAACAGCACGGTGTCCCGATTGGTTTCGCTAATGCCCTGGCGAAAATCTGCTTCCGGCGCAATAACCACCAGCTGCCAGTTCATACCCCGCTGGTTCACTAGGGGTAGCTTTTGCACAAGTAGGGATTCGCCGTTTTCTGCTGATAGCACCGTGGAAAAGGTCGCCGCACCACCCGTTTGATCTGGTTTTAATCCTTGAATCCACTGACCCGCCGCCTGGAGCCATGGATCCTCTACGGTCGCCAAGGGCGTGGGCGATCGCGATATATCACGGGCGCTTACGTTTTCCGATGGGACATTGGACTGTGGTGGGTTAGTGTTGCTTCGGCGATCGCCCAATACCGCCGCCCCTAAGTCTGCCTCCGAGGTTGCCTCCACCTGTGGCGCTGCTTGAGATTCGGACGTGGCCACCACCGTACCGTTGCGCTGGATAATCGCCACTTTGACCCGCCGGTTCAGGTTCAAGCCCCGTAGAAACTGGGAAATTTCCTCCAGGGATAAATCCACCGACAACACCCCTTGGATCTCCTGGTCCGCCGTAAAGATGGGCGCTGACACCGTGAGCCCCAAAACGGGGGGATCCTGAAAGCGGTACACCGATGACCAGGTCACGTCCTGCCGCTGCACCGTATTTTTATACCAGTCGCGATCGCGCGGATCAAACGGTTCCTGTTTAATGCGCTTGCCCCGCTGCCCGTTTTCTTCCAAGGCATAAATTTCCCAGTTGGGTGCAGTTTCTGGGCTGCGTAACGACAAGGTGGGTATGCTGCCATTTTCCACTTGCAGCAAATTGCCATCGGTATCGGTGTAATAAATGGTTCGTGCTGCCGACGATAGACGCACCTGCTCCCAAAACAGACGCTGCAACCGCTGTTGATTGGCAGCTCCCGCTACGGATAAATCCAGTTGACCGCTTTTGCTGGAGGCTTGGTTAACCTTGAGGAGCAGCTCCGGCTGTTCAAAGTGGGTTTTGACTTTTTCTTTAACAACGATCGCCGTCCACTGCCCCAAATCTTCGATGGTGCTGGCGGCAGTTTCCTCTCCGTGGCGAATGGATAGCCAGCTCAAAGCACCCGTCAGCAGCACTACCTCCGCCATAAAGGACAGAAGTAGAACCCAGCGCAAGGGCATAGGAGATCGTGATCGGTACAGTCGTTGAAGCACTAGACGGTCGAGCAGAAAAATAACGGCAGCGGAATCAATCCCAAAAGCAAACTGCCAAGATAAGCGGGGCGTTGGCGAATTTAAGACGGCCGACAGAGTTAATGTTGCTTTCCTATTATTAGCGATCTACGTCTTTGCAATCAGTAAATTAACGCAAGGAGACCATGGAAGGCTCACTGAAGCTGATCGCTCGTGGTGGTGGCATTTAAAAAGTTGGGGGCGATCGCGGCTAATTGCGATCGCCCCCAATACACACCACTGAATGGTGGCTGACTTATGTTTGCTGGTCTTGGTGTACCAACAGTGGCCTAATCTAAGCCGCAGCTTCACGGACTGCCGGACGAGGCTGAATCACCCCATAACCACCGTGATTTCGCTCATAGATCACGTTGATTTCACCGGTTTCGGAGTTGGCAAACATAAAGAAATCGTGGTCCACCAGCTCCAGCTGTTCGAGCGCCTCCGCTACGGACATGGGCTGCATTGGAAAATACTTGGTGCGTACCACCGTTTCTGGTAGCTCCGGTTCGCGATCAGGAACCACAGTGCCATCAACGGGGGTTTCTCCCAGCACATCAACAGCTTTGACTGCTGCCTGTCGACGGTCTTGGCGCTTCTCTTTGTACTTGCGCAACTGTCGAGTAATTTTGTCGGCAACCAAGTCGATGCTGGCGTAAAGGTTTTCGCTACTTTCCTCCGCCCGCACTACGGCGCCATTGGCGTAAATTGTCACCTCCGCGGTCTGCCTAGGCTCAATCCGGGGATTACGAGCCACAGACAAATGCACATCTACTTCCATGGCTAGGTGGTGGAAATGGCTAATAGCCTTGTCTACCTTTGCTTGGACGTAATTGTGCAGGGACTCTGTGACCTCAATATTCTTGCCCTGGATGACAAGCTTCATAAGCTTCCTCCCCTTTCATACGGTGATACTTTTACCGTATCACTTGACTTTGGGAGCGCCCTCCCCATTCAAGATCTGTTGCATCCCTTGATGAATCTTGATGAACTGGTTAAGTAGACAATCACGGTCATGCTTTAGGGCAAGTGCTGTTGGGGTGAGGGTGTCCGGCGATCGCTCAAATCCTTGTTGCTCCAGCCCTAATCCTTCCTAAGGACCCTGACAGTCAAGCTCCAGAAAACTCGTGAGCAGCCTATAGGGGTTGATAAGGCGCGTAATCAGTGGTTCTAAAATGACTTAAAGCTTGTTTCAGTCGCTACTTGAAAGTCTGCATTTGAAAGTCTGCAACGCCGAGAAAAGGATCGGCGAAAGGTTCGATTAGCGCTTGCCTGGAAATATCTGTTGGATATATTCATTTTTTCGCTTATGGGCTCTGCTGCCCCTTTTTCCTCACGGAAGAGGGGCTTTTTTAGGCATCCGCAACGTGGTATTCCTGAATCAGTAACGAGAAATAGCAGCTCGTATTTGAAGCAAAATTGCCATTGTTAAAAATGTTTGGCAGTGGCAAGTATTGTCAATTAAAACTGCGTAAGCTTAAGGTTCAACAATCCGTTAACACAGGAGTTTTTCATGGCAGCCTCATATCTCCCCTCAATTCTTGTACCCTTGGTTGGCTTGGTTTTCCCCGCTGTCGCGATGGGGTTCCTGTTCGTCTACATCGAAAAGGAAGACTAGGGCGTGTCGTCAATTGAGTTCCAGAAGCCTTGCGTGGTGGGGAGTGCCGCCTTTTTAAAGCAAAAAGTGCTAGGGGCTGAAGCTCTTGCAGCTGAAGGCTTTGAGGCTTAAATGATGGCATCCCCTAAGTTGTGACCCGGCGGTGGTGGTGTAGTGGTCTTCCTTGGGGAGGCTTGAAGCAGGTCGTCATTGAACGTTGACTGGGCAAGCTGGCGAAAAAATCAGCCCACGAAAAAAATCAATTAAATAGCCGCTTATTTTGGCAACGTGAGGCTTTACCTTGCGGTGAAACTTGCTTAAGCTTTCTAAGGCGATCGCCGCCGCAAATTTGGAAGGTTTTTACTTCACAGCCAAAATAGGCGGCTATTGGCATTTCTGCTCCTAATGGGCGACGAATGGATTCGGGGCGTAGTTCTGTCCCGTCTTCCTCACCGTTGTTTTTGATATCTTTTCAATGGTTATTGATGGATACTCCGTCTTCCTCCAGTGCCACCCTTGTTAACCCTGCGGCTTCAGCCGCATCGACTTCTGCTACGGCGTCGCTGGTGGAAATTTTCTCTGCGATCCAAGGAGAGGGCATGAATATTGGCACCCGCCAATTATTTATCCGTTTTGGGCGCTGCGATCTACGGTGCAATTTTTGCGATAGCGCCAACACTTGGACCGGTCAGCCCACTTGCGATATTGAACAAACGGCGGGGCTGCGAGATTTTGTAACCCAGCCCAACCCGGTTTCCCTTGAGGATTTGGTGGGCTGGGTGCAGCGGCTAGATGGCGATCGCGTGCATGACAGCATTAGCCTAACGGGGGGCGAACCGTTGCTCCATGCTAAGTTTCTCCAGCGTTTTCTACCGGTCTTGCGAGAAGAATTGCCGCTTTTGCCAATTTATTTGGAAACCGGCGGTCATCGTCCCGACTTAGTGGAGTCGATATTGCCTCTTCTCGACAGCATTGGGATGGATATGAAATTGCCTAGCGTTAGTGGTGAAAATCGCTGGGATGCCCACGGGGAATTTTTGCGCCTTTGTGTGGATAAAAACGTGGATATTTTCGTTAAAGCGATCGTCTCTGACACCACCACCCTGGATGATTTGGATCGCACTGGTGAGCTTATCAATGCCGCTGATCCAAACATTCCCCTAATTCTTCAGCCCGTAACGCCGCTGCCCAAGCTGATTAAGCCTGACTATCCTGTGCCTCAGGCTCCCGCCCCTGAAGATGTTCTGGCATGGCAAACGCGGTTGAAAAAAGTCTTGCCCCAGGTTCGCGTAATTCCCCAAAGCCACAAAATGATTGGTCAAATGTAAAAAACGCCCAGGTTCGACCGAAGAACCTGAACGTTTTTCTTGATTTTTGATTGAGTTACAAACTACTAGCAGCTTTGCCGCATTCTAGTAACTGTCACTGTAGCCTCCGGGACCAGGTTCCGGAGCGCCTTGAGCGCGAGACTTAGCTTTTGCTGCGCTACGCTTCAATGCCTGCAGCCGAAACTCATAACGCTTGCGAAGATTTTTCTTGGGAGTTTGCTCAATCAAAGTCTTTAAAGCGCTACCCAAACTCTTGTAGGCATTGGGTAGGGAGTAACCGAATCGTGTAGCCAAAGAGATTGCTCGCTCATCAGCAACAACAGCTTCCTTGGTGGTGCGCTCGGTGTTGTTTTTTTGAAAGAGTCGGTAGCCCGAGACGCCGCACAAAGCCAACGCTAACAGTAACAGCAGCCCATCTTGAACCCAAAGCTCACCAACGGCACCGCCTAAGCCGATCGCCAGTGCTGCCATTTCCCAACCATCCCGAGGAATGGTGTCATTTTGGATTCGCGCCACTTCGTGCCAGAACAACAAGTTGCGCTGATCCTTAGCAAGCTGTTCCCAAGCAATTAGGTCAACTTGAATTTCAACTTGATCTTTACCCAGCTCTTCACAACGAATTAGGGGCGGATTGATATCGATCGCTTTTTCCACCGCCACCCAACTTTGCAACTCAGGAGGCAACAGCCCTTTCAGGCGTCGCAGCTCACTCATATCGGATTTGGCGGTGGCAAACGTTGTCATTTCAGCAACTACTGTGTTCAGCGCTAGCGACTAATATCAACTTAAATTATATCGCGTTGGCGCTTTTAGCTTTTTCCGATCAGTTTTAAATCGGATACTAAATCCATCACGCAAATATCGATGCAACAGTGGCGGCAAATGGCAATTCCACACTGCTTCTGCAAGCTGCCGACGCGAAAATTCTATCAAGCTATACGGAAGATCCTAGACCTGCGTAAGCGCCGTAGAAAAACAAAGACAGTACAAAAATGGCACCTAAACCAGCAATGGTTCCTACTACCCAAAGGGGAATGCGTCCTCCGCCTCCAGCCATGATCCAATCCTCCTAATGATTGATATCTACAAAACTTTAAGTGTCAAAAATTGCCTTTTAAAAGCTAGGCGTGCTTTTTCGCTTCGATAGCATGGTGAATCCGCTGCCTTTAGACCAGAAATGGTGCTTGACGCATCAGCCGGCTAAAGGCGCAGATTGACGTCCGCTGAGCTTAGTTGAAGAAGTAGCTAGAGAACAAAATTCCTAGTACGAAAATCAGTAGCAGTCCCAAATATAGGGACGTACGATTTAGCTCAACTGGTTGAGTGTTGGGGTTCTTATTACGATCCACAGGTTACCTCGTTAGCGCTGATTAGCGTTGAATAAACTGCATTGCGGCGATCGCGCCGATGAAAAATACGGTGGGTACACCCAGTCCGTGAACTGCTAGCCAGCGCACCGTAAAAATAGGATAGGTAACGGGTTGATTTAGATTGTTGGTTTCGGTTGCCATGACCTTGTGTCGGATAATTTCAGTAAATTTTTCTCGTTGCCAGAGGTAGTTGTCGGTTCAACACCTAACTACCGGTTTCTAAGAAGTCTTCCAATTGCTGCTTCGACTCAAAGCGATCGCTCACAATGGGCACTTCCAAGCGAGTTTCACTGAAATACTCGTTAGGACGAGGGGTTCCGAAAGCATCGTATGCCAAGCCCGTGCTGACAAACAGCCAGCCAGCAAGGAACAATGCCGGGATAGTAATGCTATGAATCACCCAGTATCGGACACTTGTCACAATATCCGAAAAGGGGCGTTCTCCAGTAGTTCCAGCCATAACCGTATGGTTTCCAGAAAGAAAAGACAGCGGGACTCAAAGATACCGTGACTAAGTTAGTTAAATCAGTCGCGGCTCTTTAATTCCATAAACAATATGATACAAAACTCAGGAAAAACTCAATAGGAAAAATAAAAACTTTCAATGATTCTCGTCCACTGCTGCGGCTGTAGTGCCCTGAGCGCCTGGATAAATTCTGAGAGGGGCTTTAAGAAAGATTGCGGATTTGCTGGTGGGCGATGGACCTTTTCGCCGGTTTGTCTTGGTGGTTTTTGGTGATTTGCCGGTGAGCGTAGGAGATCCACTCTCAAGGGGGCTGTGGATGAGAGTTTGGGCAGAAGGTGGGCGTATTTATTCTTTTGGGGCGATCGCAACTTTGATATAGCTATACGTGCCGACGCGTTTTTGTCGCATTGCTTTCCTAAATACACCGGTAATAACCCTGTGACCAAGTCCACGACTAAGCTAATTATTCAAATTCCCTGTTTTAACGAAGCGGAAACCTTGGGCATCACTTTAGACGCCTTGCCCAAGTCGGTGCCGGGGGTGGACCGGGTGGAAGTTCTGATCATTGACGATGGCAGCGTGGATGATACGGCGATCGTGGCGAAAAACTGGGGTGTGGACCATGTGGTGTCCCTGGGGGCAAATCGGGGGTTGGCGCGGGCGTTTATGGCGGGCTTAGAGGCGTCGTTGAAGGCGGGGGCAGACATTATCGTCAACACCGATGCGGATAACCAATATTGCGCTGACGATATTCCCAAGTTGGTGCAGCCGATTTTATTGCGGCAGTCAGAGATTGTGGTGGGGGCACGTCCCATTGACCAAATTCGCGATTTTTCCCCGGCGAAAAAGGTGCTGCAAAAGTTTGGTAGTTGGGTGGTGCGGCTGGCGAGTGATACGAATATTCCCGATGCGCCCAGTGGGTTTCGCGCCTTTAGCCGGGATGCGGCGCTGCAAATGAATGTGTTTAACGAGTACACCTATACCCTGGAGACGATTATCCAGGCGGGGCAAAAGGGGATTCCCATTACCTGGGTTCCCATTCGCACCAATGGTTATTTGCGTCCATCTCGCCTGGTGAAAAGCATTCCCAGCTATATCCGCCGGTCAATTTTTACGATTCTGCGGATTTTTCTGGCGTACAAACCCCTGCGATTTTTTCTGATGGCGGGGTCGGTGCCGTTTACGTTGGGCTTTTTGCTGAGCGTGCGGTGGGTGTTTCTGTTTTTTAGTGGTACGCCTCGGTCCCACGTTCCCAGCTTAATCCTGGCGGCTATCACAATCCTGGTAGGCGTTCAGCTTTGGATTTTAGGGTTGGTGGCGGATGTGTTGTCGGTGAACCGCAAGCTGTTGGAGGAAATTCAGGTGCGATCGCGCCGGGCAGATATCGATGCGGAAATTTTGGCTAGGACGACGGAAACTAACAGCTAGCCTCCCATTGGAGCTATGACTTCGGGCGAATTTCTAATCGTTTTTGAGAGCCGTAGATGCACATGTCGAACTCCTGAAAGAAGTTGGTGCGTCCCAGTAGTAGCAGAATGTCATCGCTTTGGCTCCAGGCAAAGACAAGGCGAACGGTTGGAAAAGACCCGATCATTCCCTGCACAACGATGCCGCGTGCCTCTGTGGATGCGAGATATTGCCACCAAGGGTGATGGGTGTTGTTTGTTGGTCCCAAATGAACCCTAAATCGAGACCGGTTTGATAGGGCAGAACGTTAACGCTTACGCCAGTGTCGAGGAGTGCATCGACATAAACTGACTGGGCGCGATGAGTTAGTTGAAGTGGGATTTGGGGCAACGCGTCTGTGATACCAAAGCGATCGCGCACTTCAACAAAGGGAAAATTTTGGGCATTTTGCATTACTGGTCTTCGGTATCGAGCAGAGCGGTAAGTTGGTGAGCTGCTTGGTGGGAGTCAAAGGGTGACCAGATGTCGTAGGTGGCGTCGGGAACGAGGGTTAGGTTTTCTTCGCGGGCAATTTCGAGTAGGAGAAACTGCATGACGCGGAGTTTGTCAGGGCGGGGCAGCTTTTGCAAGGCAGGCAGGAGTTCGGTGAGGGGCATGGTTTTACAGGTGGTTTCTTTATGTGGATCCTGGCAACCACGATCGCCCCACCACCAACCCATACTGAAGAGGAACGCGCAAGGCATCGGCTTGTGATGGGCTGATGGATGAGGATGACGAAACGACCGGTAAATTCCTATGACCGCTACCATGCCCATGTTTATTTCGACGAAAATTCGGTGGAGCGGGCGGCGGCGTTGTGTCAGGAGGCGGGGGAGTTGTTTGGGGTGACGGTGGGGCGAGTCCACCGCAAGTTGGTGGGGCCGCATCCTCGGTGGAGTTGTCAGTTGGCGTTTGGGGCGGCGCAGTTTGATGGGGTGATTCCGTGGTTGGAGGGGCGGCGCGAGGGGCTGTCGGTGTTGGTGCATGGGCTGACGGGGGATGATCTGGCGGATCATACGGACCATGCGGCTTGGTTGGGGGAGGCGGTGCCGTTGAATTTGGCGATGTTTCAGGCTAGGCCCTAAGGAATCGGGAAGCATCAGTCGTCGTAGGGATTTTCGATTTCGAGGGTGTCGATGCGCTCGAAGTCTTTGACGTTGCGGGTGACGAGGGTGCAGTTTGATTCGATCGCACTGGCTGCGATAAGGGCGTCGGGGAGTTTTACGCGGGTGGCTCTGCGGATTGCGGCGGTGCGATCAAGAATTTCTTCGCTGAGTTCGACGATTTGTTGTTGGTGCAGAAAGTCGCGGATGGCTTGGGCTTGGGTGTCGGTGAGCTGTGGGTAGGAGAGGAGTTCGATCCAGGTGATGGGGGAGTAGTAGGCGGTTTGGGTTTCCATGGCGTGGTTCACGAGGTCGCGCACCGTTAGTTCGCCGTTGAGGAAGTCGATGAGGATGTTGGTGTCGAAGAAGCGGCGTTTAGTCATCCCATTCGCTCCGAATTGAACGCTGGAACTCTACGGAATCGATGCGTTTGGGGAGGCTGCCAAACCATTGATCGCCGTTGCTTGGTTGGAGCGGTCGCGGGTCGGGCTGTTCGAGGCTTTTGAGGAGGGCTTGGATGAGTTGGGTTCGCTGCTCGGGGGTGAGGGTGAGGGCGGTTTGCAGGAGGGTGTTGTAGTCGGTGGGGGGCATGGGTTTATGGGGGAGGTTTATGGCCACTGATTGCAGGCGTCGCGCATGGCGCCTAGGGCGGCATCGACGGCGGGTTGTCCTCCCAGTTCGAGGAGGGTGGGGTGGAGTTTTGGGAGCAGTTCGATGAGGTGTTTCCGTTCGCGGGTGGAGAGCAGGCGCAGGAGGTTTTCGTTGTGGTCTCGGGCGATCGCTTCCCAGGAGGTGCGATCGGTAAATCCTGCAAGGGCTCTGGCCTGATGGTATGGATCGCACATAGCGATCACCATTCCGTAGACTTTTGGCCTTAGCTCTAGTGGTAATTTCACGGTTACCCCTTGCAGTGCCAAGGCCTGGTCTACTTCTAAGGGAATTTGGTCTGCTATTTCTATAGCTTCGCCTAACAAGTTGGCTGGTAGCTTCTTGGCTAGCACATTAAGGATTGAGGCTCTGCCATATCCGTAAGTGATCTGACGAGTCATATCTAGGACTTCACCCAATAGCTCAGCCGGTAAGCTCTTAGCCAGAACACTTAGGACTGCGACTAAATCGGGGGAAGAAGCACTCTGACGCAGTGCTTCCAGCATTTTCCTCAGCAATTCAGGCGGTAGTTTTTTGACTAGCGTGTTCAGTGCTTGAGCCCTGCCAGATTTAGAGGGAATGTGAAGCACCATCTCTAACGCTTCCTCAAGCAATTCGGCTGGTAGCTTTTCAGCTAACACACGCAAGATTTGCGACCGACCGGAGCCAGAATGAATCTGACGCGCCATCTCCAGGACTTCCCCGAGTCGTTCTGTTGGTAGCCTCTCGGCCAACACACTTAAGACCAGAGCCCGGTCATACCCATGCTCAATCTGATGTGTCATCTTAAGCGCTTCACTCAATAATTCAGGTGGTAACTTCTCGCACAATGCACTTAAAATTCGGGCACGCCCGTAGCTTTCCGGAATCTGACGTGTCATCTTCATCACTTCGTGAAATAGCTCTGGCTGTTTCTCTGCTAACACAATCAGTGTTGAGACTTGGAGAGGTCCGGAAGGTATTTGATATGCCATCTCTAGCGCCTCGCGAAATAACTCTGGCTGCTGCTCTGCCAACGCAATCAATGTTGAAGCTCGAATAGGTCCAAAAGGAATCTGACGTGTAATTGCTAGTGCTTCATCGAACATTACGTTTGACAGTTGCTTGGCTAACGCGCTCATTGTCGAGACTCGACGAGATCCGCGGGGAATCTGGTTCATGACCTCTAATCCCTCACCAATTAACTCTGACGGCAGCCTCGCAATCAAAGTGCTCAGCACAGAGATGCGGTCATTCCCAGAAGGAATCTGACGTGTAATTGCTAGTGCTTCGCCAGCTAATTCCGGTGGTAGCCTCTCAGCTAGTGTACTCAGCAATGAAGCCTGGTCGGTTCCCGAGGGGATCTGGCGTGCCATCTCTAGCACTTCCCCAAGTAGCTCTATTGGCGCGTTTTCTGCCAATGCACTCAAGGCTGAGACTCGGTTAGTACCGGAGGAAACCTGAAGCGTCACCTCGAGTGCTTCTCCAAGTAAATCCGGTCTCGATTCAGTGAAAACGCTTAGAGCTAGGGAGCGAGAAAGTTCATCGGCAATCTGACGCGATTTCTCTAGTGCCCCGCCAAATGACTGCGCCCCCTTCTCTGTCAAAAGATTAAGTGCTGATGTTTGCTCATCACTAGCAGAGGATTTATCAGCTGATTGCTTCTCGCTCAACAGACTCAGTGCTTTGGCCCGAGCGTATTTGTTAGAAATCTGACCAGCTATTTTCTGTGCCGTCACGCTCGGCCAAAAGCTGGACTGATGCTTGAGTATGGAAACAAGTACCCGATCACGATTGCTAGATAACAGCATCGCTCGCGCCGCCAGAACCACAGCTTCTACAGTTTCCTGATTCCGCAGCTCCGATATCAACGCGGCCAGAGCCTTCGCACGCTTTTTCTCTTTCCTTTTCTGCAATGCGTAAGCTACAGCTCTCGGCTCACTCCAATATTTTTGCTGCACTGCCGTCGCCAACAATTCTCCCGAAACATTTCCCACCAAACTATTTAGCGAACCCATCGCAAAGGCACACCAAAACTGCCACCGCCACCCCTCTGCATCCGTCGGAATAATTCCATAGCGCTCCTCCGCACAGCGCCAAGCCCGCGCCACATCCTCCACAAACACCGTCAATAACCCCAACTCCTCGCACGCCTCCCCCCAAGCATTGCGCCCGTTGTCATCCGCCGCCCGAATCAACTTGTGCATCTCCGCAATCTGCCCGGCTCGCTCCATATGCCAAGTCAACCGCCGATGGATATAGCCATCATCCGCCAACTCCCACCAACGCCCCGACTCCGGTCGATACCGCGCCAACAGCTCACCGTGGGCCGCCTCCACCGATCGCCCCAACGCCTCCTCCAACTGCTTCTGCGCCAGCTCGTGCAATAAATCATGCTGCCGAAAGGTGGGTTCCTGCCGCCCCCCTACCGAGACCGACACCGCCGACAACAACAAACTGCGCCGCCGCAACTCCAGCAATCCCTTCCGTGCCCGAACCGGCTTTATCCCCCACAACGTCGCCACCATCCGCGCATCCACCGACACGTCCTCCGGCAACACCCCCAACCACGCAAACCGCCGCAACTGCTCCCCATCCAGCCGCTTCAAACTCAAATTAAAACAAGCCCGCAAACTGCGATCGCGCCGCACCTCATCGGACCCCGCCCCCTCATCCACATCGAGAATATCGAACTCCTCCCGAAAATCCGCCAACAGGGACGCCCAATCGTAGCCATCCTCCACCTGCACCGCCGCCAACTCCAACGCCAACGGCAAAAATCCCACCGCCCGCGCAAACTCCTCAAAAATCTCCCGCTCCGACGGCTCCAACCCCTGTCCCAAGCAACCCTCCACCAACGCCACACTCTCCGCCGCCGTCAGCAACCCCAACTCACAGGGTTTTGCATTTTTCAGCCGCACCTGCCGCGTAGTCACCAACACCCGACAGCCCTTCCCCGCCAACCGAAACGGATCGAAATGGGCCGGATCCCACAGGTCATCTACCACCAGCAACATGGTCTTGTCCACCAGCAGCGATCGCAAATAACTGGACGCCGCCTGAACCGTGGTGGGTTTGTAATCGCGATCGCCCAAACTCCGAATCCAATCCCCCAGGGCCACCAACAAATCCGGCTGTTGCCCCAAGGTGATCCACAAAATGCCATCAGGGAAGCGATCACGAATTGCCGGCTCATGGGCGATCGCCGCCGCCAACACCGATTTTCCAATGCCCCCCAACCCGTGGATAGCACTCACCACCAACGTCCCCGGCTGGTCCCCGTCATCACATAACAACTGCTCGCGAATGCGATCGGCGTACTGGGGGCGGGGCACAAAATGCCCTGGCACCGGCGGCACCTGAAACGGAATCCCCGGCTTATAAGGATTGACGTTGTAGTTGTAGATATGTCCTTCAGCATACTGACCGCGATCGCCAACCTTCGCCTCACGGTAATCACCGCCGTCAGTATCAATTCTGCGTTCCTCAGTCATATCGCCCAACGATATCTGCCACCTTTATCGTAGCCGCAGAAAAACGCCCCAGCCCGCCTCTGAACCCACTGTCTATGGAATATTGCCGCAGTAATGTATTGAAATATTCTATTCAAACCAAATTAGGGGTTGCTTAGTGCCGAAACGCTATGCTACTTTCTAATCCGGTGTTCGGACAGCCACGCGCTTTCCCCACATCTGGGTCACTAGCTCAACGGTAGAGTACGCGGCTTTTAACCGCTTGGCTCTGGGTTCGAATCCCAGGTGACCCATATTTTCCCCCCGGTGCCCTGCCCAACTATGGCACCCATGGTTTTGTTTTTATAAGCATCACCCATCAATCAATTTTTCTTGGCTAAGATCAATCAGCCTCTCTAGGAAGATTCTGCATAGAAAACGTTGGGATGGACCCAGCCTGCGGGATTTAGCGGAATCCGGTAGAATCTATTCCTGGTTAGCTTGGTGATGAAAATCTCACAACTGCATCAACTTTGATGCTTAAGTTCTGATACTTTTCGCGGATTTTGCATTTGCACCCAAGCTCAACTCCCAAATCCCTTTGCTAGCTTCCATTTCATCTTTGTAATAACCATGGCTGTCCCACGTAACTATCACGTAGTCACCTTCGGCTGCCAAATGAACAAAGCCGACTCTGAGCGTATGGCTGGCGTGCTGGACAATATGGGTATGACCAGTGTTGACGACCCAAACCAAGCGGATTTGGTGCTGTACAACACCTGTACCATTCGCGACAACGCTGAGCAAAAGGTTTATTCATATCTAGGACGGCAAGCAAAGCGGAAGCAGCATAAGCCGGACCTAACCCTCGTTATCGCAGGCTGTGTGGCGCAGCAAGAGGGCGAAAAGCTACTGCGGCGGGTGCCGGAACTGGACTTGGTAATGGGACCTCAGCACGCCAACCGGCTAGGGGATTTGCTGGAGCAGGTTTTTGACGGTAATCAAGTGGTTGCCACCGAGCCCGTCCACATTATGGAAGACATCACCAAGCCCCGCCGGGATAGCAAAGTGACGGCGTGGGTGAACGTGATTTACGGCTGCAACGAGAAATGCAGCTATTGCGTGGTGCCCAGTGTGCGTGGCTTAGAACAGTCCCGCTACCCGGCCGATATTCGGCGGGAAATGGAAGAGCTAGGGCGACAGGGTTACAAAGAAATTACGCTGCTGGGGCAGAATATTGATGCCTACGGTCGCGATTTGCCGGAGGTGGCATTTAAAAATGACGATGTGAACGGTGGCGACAAAAAGTATGATTTCACTGACTTGCTGAATTACGTGCACGACGTAGAAGGCGTGGAGCGTATTCGATTTGCCACCAGCCATCCTCGCTATTTCACTGAGCGCCTAATTAAAACCTGCGCAGAGCTGCCCAAAGTTTGCAAGCATTTTCATGTGCCGTTCCAGTCTGGTGATAATGAGCTGCTGAAGGATATGCGCCGGGGTTACACCCGCGAGCAGTATTTCCATATCATCGACACCATTCGGCGCTATATGCCCGATGCGGCGATTAGTGCAGATGCGATCGTGGGTTTTCCCGGGGAAACGGAAGAGCAGTTTTTGCAAACGATGGATGTGACCGAGCGTGTTGGGTTCGATATGTTGAACACTGCGGCCTATTCTCCTCGTCCGGGTACGCCTGCTGCGGTTTGGGAAAACCAGCTTGATGAGGAAACTAAGGGCGATCGCCTGCAACGGTTGAATCATTTGGTCTCCCAATGCGCTGCCGAGCGATCGCAACGCTATGCCGGGCGCATTGAATCCGTGTTGGTGGAAGACCAAAACCCGAAAGATCCCAACCAGGTAATGGGGCGCACCGACGGCAACCGCCTGACTTTCTTTGAAGGCGATATCAACGAACTGAAGGGCAAAATCGTCCCGGTAGAAATCACCGAGATTCGCCCCTTCAGCCTCACCGGCAAAGCGTTGGCAGCGGTCACCGTGTAGTGGATTAGGTGCTGGATTCGGCGATCGCCCCCCCAGCAATCCAGCCTGTAGTCCAAGCGCTTTGGAAATTAAATCCACCGGTAACGCCGTCAATATCTAGAACTTCACCGGCAAAGTACAGTCCAGGCTGGACCTTACTTTCCATCGTTTTAAAGTTGATTTCCTTCAGGCTGATACCGCCGCAGGTTACGAATTCGTCTTTGAACACGCCTTTCCCCGCGATCGCAAATTCCCCTTGCACTAGCTCCTGAGCTAAACGCCCGAGCTGCTTTTTTGAAGTGTCGCCCCAACGTTGGGTGGCGGTGATGTTGGTGGCGATCGCCAGCCGTTGCCAGAGACGTTTGGGAAGGGAGAATAGGGGACGACTAATTACCGTTTGCTTAGGGTGCTCGCCTTTCCAATCCGTTAAGTGCGATCGCGCGGTTTCTAGATTGCCGGTGCCCAGCCAGTTGACCCGCAGGGTGCCGCGATAGTCGGAGTCGTGAAGGACCCGTGCCCCCCAGGCAGACAGTTTCAGCACGGCGGGACCGCTTAAGCCCCAGTGGGTAATTAGCAGTGGTCCAATTTGTTGGAGCGGGTTGTTTTTCTTTCCGCCTTTTTTGGATTTTTTCGGCGGCTCGTTCTCCGGGATTAGGGTGGCGATCGCCCCATCCACAGCGATGCCTGCTAAATCCTTAAGGCGCGGATCTTTGACATTAAACGTGAACAGGGACGGTACGGGCGAGGCGATGGTGTGTCCCAATTTTTCCGCCCAGCGGTGACCGGCGGTGGCGCTGCCGGTGGTGACTAGGACGGCGTCGGCGTTGATGGTTTCGCCGTTACGGAGGGTGACTTCGAATCCGTCGGGCTCTAGCCGGGTCACGTTGGATACGGGGGATCGCGATCGCAGGTACACCCCCGCCGTTCGTGCCGCGTGCATTAAGGCTTCGGCGATAGTTTCTGAATCATCGGTGGTGGGGAACATGCGCCCGTCGCTTTCCGTTTTCAGGGCGACTCCCTCCGCCTTAAACCAGTCCACCGTGTCCTGGGGTTGAAACCGCGAAAACGCTCCTCGTAACGGGCGATCGCCGCGAGGATAATTTTGAATCAACTGGGCAGGCTCGAAACAATGGTGGGTCACGTTGCAGCGACCGCCGCCGGAGATTAGTACCTTGGTGAGGAACTTCGCTTTGGCTTCCAGGATAGTGACCGTCGCCGTTGGGCAGGACCGGGCAGCGGCGATCGCCCCAAAAAATCCCGCCGCTCCGCCGCCAATCACCACCACCTCGGGACCAGATTTGCCCCATCTAGCCATAGCCGTGATCCGCCAAAAATTCCGGCGTTAACCAGTCATTGCTCTCGTGACCGTTAGTGCTGGTGCCGTTGCCGTTAATTTCCATCGTTGGCATTGACGCCATCGCCGGCGATCGCCCTCCAGCCACCAGCTTTTCCACATATTTCCCCAGCACGTCCCCTTCCAAGTTCACGGGCATTCCCGATTGCAGCGCTTCCAAGTTGGTGTGGTCGTAGGTGTGGGGAATCACCGCCACCATAAACTTCCCCGCCCCCTGCTCACCAGCAAGGGTTTGAACGCTGGCTACCGTGAGACTAATGCCATTCACCGCAATGCTGCCTTTGGGAACGATATAGCGAGCCACGGCGGGCGGTGCGTGAAACCATAGCTCCCAAGAGGTGGCGGTGCGATCGCCTCCAATAAACTGCCCTACCCCATCCACGTGCCCGGTGACAAAATGCCCGCCAATTTTGCTGCCCACTCGCAGGGAGCTTTCCAAATTTACCGACACTCCCTGAGCCAGACGATCGCCCAGAGCCGTCCGCCGCAGGGTCTCCGGAGACACCGCCGCCGTAAAACCCTGTCGGTCAAACGTCTCCACCGTCAAACAGGTACCGTCCACCGCAATGCTGTCGCCAATTTCCAACCCCGGCAAAAGCTGCGATCGCCCCGCCTCATCCCATAAAATTTGCAGCTCGTATTGCCCCAGGGATCGCAACGATCCCAAACACTGCACTAAACCGGTAAACACCGCTGACTCCTTGCCAATGCTTAACTAGCTGCCCTTCCGTCAGAAATTCGATGGATATTAAGCACATCCCCTAGTTTGCGAATATGGCTAAACATTTGGGAGATTTGCTTACTGTGGTAAATATCTACCCCCAGTGTAAGGGTCGCTGTTCCGTCCGCGTGGGGGGATACCTCCGTGCGGTGCACATTGATATGGTCGTCTGCCAGCCGCGACAGCACATCCTTCAAAATGCCCACCCGGTCAATGACATCCACCTTGATATCAATGGGGTAAGTAGCCCGCCGCCCATCTTCCAGGGGCTGGGTATTCCACTGCACCGGTATTCGCCGTTCCACAGCCATTGACTCAGCGTTTTCGCATCCTTGACGATGAATCGCGATGCCACGGCTGCGGGTCACGATTCCCAAAATAGACTCACCGGGAATGGGGCGACAGCAGCCAGCAATGTAATGCATCAGGTCTTCAACGCCCACAATGGGAGACTGGTGAGTCTTAAGGGGCACCGGAGTAATTTGCCGCGCCACTGGGGCCTCGTGGGTTGCTTCCTCGGGGGGCTCTGCCGCACGCACCGCCTCTCGAATGCGATTGACGACTCCGTTAATGGTGATTTCCCCGTAGCCCAGACCCACCAGCAAGTCGTCTACGGTTTGGTAATTAGACCGCCGCGCCGCCGTTTCCATCGCCGCCGATTTCAATAGGCTGTCAAAGCCGTTTTTGCCCACTTCCCGCTCGAGCATGGATCGTCCGCGCGCAATATTTTCATCCCGGTGCGATCGCTTGTACCACTGGCGGATGCGGTTTTTCGACGATGGCGTCACCACAAAATTCAGCCAGTCCAAGCTGGGATGGGCGTTTTTCTGGGTGATAATCTCCACCATGTCGCCGTTTTGTAGCTTGCGATCCAAGGTCACAATGCGCCCGTTAACGATCGCCCCAGCGCAATGGTTACCCACCTCCGTATGAATGCGATAAGCAAAATCCACCGGCGTGGCCCCTTGGTTCAGGGCCTGCACATCCCCTTTCGGGGTAAATACGTACACATCCTCATCAAATAAACCAGTTTTTACATCATCCAAATACTGCTGGGCATCCTTAATATCCGACTGCCACTCAAGGAGTTGCCGTAGCCAGGTGAATTTTTCATCGTCAGTTTTGACGGATAAATTACTACTGCCGCTTTCCTTATATTTCCAGTGGGCGGCAATACCGTATTCCGCCACCCGGTGCATGTCGCGGGTACGAATTTGAATCTCTAGCGGGCGTCCATTTAAGCCAATAACCGAGGTGTGCAGGGACTGGTACCGGTTGGGTTTAGGTAAGCCGATATAGTCCTTAAAGCGATCGGGAATCGGGCGAAACTCGTCGTGAACCACCGCCAGGGCTCGGTAACATTCGTCCACAGCGTTCACGATGACTCGTACCGCCGCAATATCGTGAATTTCCCAAAAGCTCTTATTTTTGCGCTGCATCTTCTGGTAGATGCCATACAAATGCTTGGGGCGACCACTAATCTCAGCTTTGTGAATGCCCAACTCCCCCAGCCGCATATTAATGCGATTGGTCACCCGGTCCAGGTTAGCCTCGCGATCCACCCGCTTTTCCGCCACCAGGTCCGCAATTTCCCGATAGGCTTCCGGCTCCAAATACTGGAAACACAGGTCCTCCAGTTCCCACTTAAACCGCCCGATCCCCAAGCGATTTGCCAAGGGCGCAAAAATTTCCCGAGTTTCCAGGGCAATGCGACGTTGCTTCTCGGGGCGCAGGGAACTTAGGGTGCGCATATTGTGCAAACGATCCGCCAGCTTCACGATAATGACCCGAATATCTTGGGCCATGGCCAGAAACATGCGACGGAAGTTTTCAGCTTGGTGTTCGGTTTTGCTAGAAAACTCGATTTTGGACAGCTTGGTGACCCCTTCAACTAAAAAGCGCACTTCTGGGCCGAAGCGCGCTTCCAGGTCATCCCCGGTTAATTCCGTGTCCTCAACAATGTCGTGGAGGAACCCAGCGGCGATCGTGGCCGGGCTGCCCCCTAAATCCCTTAGCAGTCCCGCCACCGCGATGGGATGGGCAACGTAGGGCTCGCCGGATTTACGTCGCTGATCCCCGTGGAATTCGTACGCCAGGCGAAAGGCATCGCAAATTAAATGATTATCAGCTTTGGCTCGTGCGTTAGTGGAACTATCACCGTCCTCTGAATCCCCGCCTCCAACGTCGCTGTCATCCTGTTGGTAAATAAGACAGCTATTTAGCCAGGGAGGAAGTTCAACGCTGCTGAATTCTTGGCAGGGAGAGGGTGCTGCTTCCTGGACCGGAGCGTCTGGAAGCGTGGGAACTGACGAAGCTGAGTTGGAGTGTTCTTGATCCTGGGAGTTGGAGTCGGAGGAGGTTAAAAGCATAAGAGAGACCAGGGTGAATTGCAGATGCAAAGCTTCGTCAATGTTGCTGAAGGTTGCTGTTGGTTTGGCGGGGTAGATTCAACTAAAGCAAATGATGATCTAAGAGTGAATTAAGTACAGAGGTTTGTAAGGGGGTATGAAAAGGTTTTGACGAAGGGAATCGTCGAAAATGTAAGAATGGGTAAGGCTATGGGGGCGATCCTTCGCAACAGGGTTGCTTGATCAGGGTCGCCTAGAAAACTTGAATCAGAAGGAAACACTGAAGGGTGTTCCTTGCTTGCAACTTAAGCCAAATTTGTCCTGGAAAAATATCCAAGGCTTGTGATGGTTAAGTTGTATTTTAAGTGTGACGCACCTGACTCCTTTTGGGGATTGACTCAGGATTGACTCAAGGTTCAATGGCGCTGGAGATAGGGCGCAATGGTGCAGAAAGTGATTTCAAAAACGTTCTTTCTGGGTTGAACTGTGAATCCATTGGATTGAGCGGTGACGTCAACAAAACTGAATTAAAGGTGTTGGCTTCCAGCGGGATAAGAATGGGAGGCTTGGAATAGGTTGTCTTAAAAGTGTTGCCTTGCCTTGTTCGTTTTAGGCAATTTCGGTTTGAACGATATTTTGCGCAAATAGCAAAGGCAACAAAGGCTTTGTCGCCTTTGGTAATGCTTAAGTTAATAAAGTAATTAACACAGTTATTGGTAATTACCAAGGCTTCGTCTAAAGAGTGCGGAAAGACAACCCAGAACTATTGCAAAAATCGCTACAAAAACCGCAGAATATTTCCGTGACAGCAAACTTGACGGGAGGTAAGTTGCGGGAGACAAGACCTAATTGGGGAAAAGGTATGGAAGCACAATCTCGCGAGTTAAAAGTTACTCTGCTGGAAAACATCTTAGGGGCGTCGTCGGCTCCGAATGTTTGGGCGGCGCTAGGGCGGTGGGTTGAGTCGTGGCAAGCTACCTTAGCTGGTGGAGAAATTGAGGCGGCACAGGGGATGTTGTCTCAGGATTGTCAGAGGCTGGTGGGGCATTTGGGGACGCTGGATTGGCAGGGGGTTCCGGGCGATCGCCTCAGTAAATCCCGATCCCTCACGGTAGAAATGCATCGACAGTTAATGTTGTTGCGCACTGACCTGCGATTTTTATCCGTTACCCGCCAAGATCAAAAGCGATCGCAGCTTATGAACCAGATGGGCGATCGCTTTAAACATATTGGTGGCTACTGCCAAATGGCGCAGCAGTATCTTAATGGTGACCTAGAGGAGTAGTGGATCTTCCACCCCCAGAAATACGGTGCTGCCCAATACATCGTTAACGTTGGTGATCCCCGCCACTACGGCAATTAAATCCCGATCATTGGGAACGCCCGGCACATTGGCGTTGGGACCATTGAGGGCAATAATGTTGATCCCCTCGGTGGTCGCTTCAAACGCCGTGCCCGACACCGCCAGCCCCGCGCCTCCGTTGCGAGTGCCCAGCACAATGGAATCGCGACCGGGCTCAAAATTTTCAATGCGAGCAAAATCTATCTCGTCGTTGCCCTGATAAAAAGACCGCCCCGCCCTGGTGCCGTTGCCCGGACCAATACCCAGCTCAAAAGTATCCACCCCTGGACCACCAATCAGCACGTCTCGCTCCCGCAGCCCGCCGCTGGGATCGTATACCTTTTGACCGTTAATCACGTCCAGCTCAATGCCGGTCAGCGTATCAATTCCGGCGCTGCCCACCACCGTATCGTTGCCGCGAGTGCCACTAAAGGTGGCAAGGCGCCCTTCATCGCGCCCCAGGACCAAAAAATGGTCCGCCGCCGACAGAAAAATGCCGCCGCTGTCTCGGACCGCTCGAATATCGGGATTGGTATTGAAATAATCCAGCTCAAATAGGGAAGATACGGAGCGTTGTTCGCCTCGCCCAAAGCCTAAATAATGCTCCAGTCCCGACGTAAACACTCCCTGGGAAATGGCTTCGGCCACATCGGGATAGCGACGGCGATAGAATCCTTCGTCAAAGGTGCCGGGGAAAAGCGATCGCCCCTCCGCCTCGCCGCTTTGCACAAAATGCTGTAACCCCGTCGTCAGCCCTCCCGCTGCGATCGCCGCCGCCACATCGGGATTAGCCGTCAAATACTCCACCTCCACATCGCCACCGCTGGGGGTATTGCCTAGACGAAAAGTGCGATAGAAGCGACTAATATTGGTGCGCCCTTCCCGCACGCCCGACGTTAGAAAATGGGCACGACCGCTGGGAATTTGCCCCGCCGCCACCGCCGCCGCCACATCGGGGTTGGCTTGCAGGTAATATGCCTCGTCAAAAAGCCGATCAATAACCGTCATCGCTTATTTATTCTCCTAATGTGCTGATTATCATCCCGCCCCGCCCCCCAGCGCAGTCCTTAAAGCGCCTAATATCCAGGGTCGCGATCTCGGATTTGTACTGATTATGGTGATCTTGACTGTGGTTGCCGATACGTAAGTTCCGCGAATTGCTCCGCGAATTACAATAAGGTTCGTGAACGTTTTTGATGGAGCTCTGAACTCGTGCGCAATGTGACCCCCAAGGAGAATTTCTCTCTTCCGGCGATCGGTATAGCCGTCGCCCTGCTCTTCGGTTTGATTTTGAACGCCTTTGTGATTATCAATCCCGGTCAGGCAGGGGTATTGAGTGTTCTCGGTAAGGCCCAAGATGGGGCACTTTTGGAAGGATTCCACTTTAAGCCGCCCTTTGTAGCCAATGTGGATGTGTACGATGTGACGGTGCAAAAATTTGAAGTGCCCGCCCAAAGTTCCACAAAGGATTTGCAGGATTTGTCAGCGCGGTTTGCCATTAACTTCCGCTTAGACCCGGTGGAAGTGGTGGAAATTCGCCGTACCCAGGGCACCTTGCAAAATATTGTGTCGAAAATTATTGCCCCCCAAACCCAAGAATCGTTCAAAATTGCCGCTGCCCGCCGCACAGTGGAAGAGGCGATCACCAAGCGTACTGAGCTAAAAAGTGACTTTGATACGGCGCTGGATGCCCGGCTGGAAAAGTACGGCATTATCGTGCTGGATACCAGCGTGGTGGATTTGAATTTCTCCGATGAGTTTTCCAAAGCCGTCGAAGAAAAGCAGATTGCCGAGCAGCGGGCTCAGCGGGCGATTTATGTGGCTCAGGAGGCGGAACAGCAAGCCCAAGCCGATGTGAACCGTGCCAAAGGTAAGGCGGAAGCCCAGCGGTTGTTGGCGGAAACCTTGAAGGCCCAGGGGGGTGAGCTGGTGCTGGAGAAGGAGGCGATCGAAGCTTGGCGAGAAGGGGGTGCCCAAATGCCTCGGGTTCTCGTGATGGGCGGCGACCAAAAATCCAGCGTGCCGTTCCTGTTCAATCTCGGTGATGTGGCTGAGTAAAGCGATTTCGACTCTGCTAACTGCGCTGGTTGGATTTATGAAGTAGCGAGCCTGTTTAATGCAAATTCAGGGGGTTACTCCTCCACCAGCGCTTGGGCGATCGCTTCAATCTGATTCACCACCACCGAAATGTGCCCCTCATTGGGATACATCACCAAATTGGCAGTGGGAAGGGTTGCGACAATTTCCTTCACCAAGCCGAGGGGCACATTTCTATCGTTTTCGCCGTAGAACAACGTCAGGGGCACTTTAATTTCGTCCAAACTAAAATCCCATTTTTTAAAGTAAAGCTGAAGGTCCCAGGCTGTCCCTCGTGTGCCTGAACGCAGTCCTTCATTGAGTGCTTCACAACTTTGCTGCAATCGACCTGGCGCTTCCAACACCGTGTAATCTGCGGTTGGGAGTGTTTTTTTGAGCGTTTTTAGCAGTTTGATCGGCGGCGCATTGAGTGATCGCTGGGTCAATTTCATGGAAGCTCGATACAGCCAGGGGAAATATTTAACCAAAAGCGAAACCAACAGTAAATCCCAACGCTTGTGTCCCAGCAAATCCCTGGCGGTAAATTCCCAGGCCCCTGAGGCGATCGCGGCGGACCGTAACCGGTGAGGAATCTTTGCCGCACAGGCGGCCACATAGCCGCCCCCCGATGAAACCCCCAAGACGGAAAATTTGTCTAATCCCAAAGCGTCGGCAAGAAATGTCACGTCTTTTGGCCAATGGGAAAATCCGCGATTGGGCTGAAAGTGCGATCGCCCAATGCCCGGCCGGTCTGGCGCAATGATGTGCAAACCTAACCGCACAAATACCTCGTTCCCCAGCAGTAGCGGTTCTAAACGAGACGTGCCGCCACCGTGAAAATAGAACACGGCCTGTCCGCTGGGATCGCCATACTCTGCATAGGCTAGTTGGCGATCGCCGGGTAGCATCAGTAAATTTGTTGTGTTCATCGCGGCTTTTTCCCCAGGGCACCGGGTCCAACATTTCAATGAAACGTCTGGGATTTTGGATTACAGAATCAAAGGCGATCGCCCCCGCCGTCCCCAAGCTCTCCCGAAGCAGTATCAAATAAAAAGATCCACCGGACCCAGGAAGGTCGAGCTGTTTATCACGTCGTTAGGGTCAGCAATTGCCGAAACGATCGCCACCAAATCCCGAGTGGTATTACCGCCGCCGCCCACCGTATTGAGGGCATAAATCTTAAGTCCTTCGGGGCTAGGTTCAAACTCCGTGCCGGGGGAAATAAAATCTGCTCCACCGTTGCGGCCGCCGATAATCAGAGAATCACGACCGGGCTCGAAATTTTCAATGCGGGCAAAATCGCTGTCGCCACCGCCTTGATAAAAGGGAATGTAATTGACGAATGCCCGACCCGCTAGGGCTCGCCCCAGCTCGAAGGTATCGATCCCCGCACCCCCAATCAGCACATCCTGCTCATTCACCCCGTCGGAATCATACTGCCGACACTGTCCCCCCACCAAGGTGCCCCCCACAAAACAATCCCCCACATCCATTTGCACGCCGGTGAGGGTATCCAACGCTGCGCCCCCCACCACCGTGTCATTGCCAGTGGTGCCGCTAAAGGTGGTTTGGCGCCCTTCAAATTGTCCAGCGGTGAAATAATGATCCGCCGCCGATAGGTAAATTCCGCCCGCATCCCGCGCGGCTCGCACATCGGGATAGGTATCAAAGTAATCCAGCTCAAACAAGGGCGATACGGAACGCTGCTCATCCCGCCCAAAGGCTAGGTAATGTTCCAATCCCGACGTAAAGACCCCTTGGGCGATCGCGTCGACAATATCGGGATAGCGCTGGCGATACCACTGTTCATCGAAGGCCTCAGGGAAGAGCGATCGCCCCTCACTTTCGCCAACGCCCAAAAAATGCTGTAACCCCGACGCCAGCCCCCCCGTCGCCACCACCGCCGCCACATCGGGATTCGCCGCCAAATATCGCGCCTCCCCATCCCCCCGGCGATAAAAGCGACTAATTAAAGTGCGCCCTTCCTGGAGTCCCGACGCCAAAAAGTGTGCCAAACCGCTGGGAATCTGCCCCGCTGCCACGGCCGCCGCCACGTCGGGATAGCTTTGTAAGTAAAATGTTTCATCGAATAACCGGTCAAGTACTGCCATTGTTGGCTCTCCAGGATTTCTTGTATTTCCGGTGGTGGTTTGAGAATTGAACTGGGGCGATCATCCGATTGCTATTGAAAGGGTGATCGCTGGAATGCCGTAATCAATTTTGAGAGGAAGTCACACATAGTGCAGAACATCAATGCAGAAGCTGCTGAACGATCACCCCTCTACATCATGGTTTCTGTACTGAAAGCACGTCCAATCAGAATATCGTTGGGATTGGAAACCCCTTCCAAAATGGCCACTAAGTCACCGCTACCAGAGGAGACATGGACCCCATTTGGACGGGCTTCAAGGGTGTAAAGGGGCTGGGGCTCAACCCCGGTGGGCAAAAAGGCAGGCGGGACGGCTCCCGTATTGGGGGGCAAAAGTAATCTATCCATCGCAGTATCAAAGTTTTGGATCCGAGCAAAGTCCTCGTCACCATTGCCGACATAAAAAAGGACATTGACTTCGCCGAGACGGCCGGAACGCAGGTAACCGAGCTCAAAAGAGTTGACTCCTGGACCCCCAATCAGCACATCCTGTTCGTTCACACCGATAGAGTCATACTCCCGACATTGTCCTCCGGTGACCGATCCTCCAGAAAAACACGTGCCCGCATCCACTTCAACACCGCTGAGAGTGTCGATCGTTGCCGTTCCCACTACAGTGTCGTTGCCGCGGGTACCGCTGAAGGTGGCAGGACGTCCCCCCTGTTGGCCGCTAGCGGCAAAATGATCCGCCGCCGATAGGAAAGACCCGCCATTATCTCGGAAGTCCCGCACGTCTCCATTGATGTTGAAATAGCCCAGCTCAAAGAGGGGCGACACTGATCGCACTTCATCGCGTCCAAAGGCCAGGTAATGTTCCAGCCCCGACGTAAAGACCCCTTGGGCGATCGCTTCTCGAATATCGGGGTAGCGTTGGCGATACCATTGCTCATCAAACCCGTCGGAGAAGAGCGATCGCCCCTCGGCTTCCCCAGTGCCCAAATAATGCTGCAATCCTGACGCCAAGCCCCCTGCCGCCACTACCGCTGCCACATCCGGGTTGGCCGCTAGATATTGCGCCTCCACGTCGTCCCGGTAAAACCGACTGATTCGAGTACGTCCCTCTTGGAGCCCCGACGCCAAAAAGTGTGCCAAACCGCTGGGAATCTGTCCCGCCGCCACGGCCGCCGCCACGTCGGGATAGCTTTGTAAATAAAATGCTTCGTCAAACAGGCGCTCAAAAACCGTCATCGCCACCTCCCAACCCAAGCTGATTCCCAGGGCTTTACTTAAACTATGTTCCCCTTGACCAGGGATGGGGATGGGGCAGTTCCAACGTTTACAAATCACCACCCTTGGACACGTTTCCATACCTTTGACCACGAAGGCCCAACCCCAGAAACAGAGTGAAATACTTCAGAAAGCCCACACATTAGGCGGTGCCCTTAAAATAAGGGCAATTCTTTTAAAACGCTGTTCCATTTCTCGCCCCCGCCGTGTCCCAAACCCCCGCGTCCCAAATTCCTGCCCCCAAAAAACGTCCTCAGCCCCCAGTGCCCCAGGCGCCGAAGAAAAAGCGCAACTGGCTTTGGAGTATCACCTGGCGATTGGTGGTGCTGGGGATTTTAAGCAGCGGCAGCGCGGCGATGGGGATGTTTTTAGCGGTGTATTTTCCTGGCCCTGGCGATCGCCCCCCGTTGGTGGAACAAGCCCGCGCCGGAGCCCAGCGCCAAATTAGCCAATGGTGGGACCAGGGATGGGGCATGGTCGACTCTTGGTTCCCCGGCGACGCCTCAGACCCTTCCCCCCAGCCCTCTCCCACGGACACCTCCGCCGAATCAACGCCCCTGGACCCCGCCATCAATGGCAACGCAGCGCCCACCCAGCTTTCCGCAGAAAAGCGCCAGGCACTGCAACGGCAACTGAACGGCTTACAAATTCAAATGAATGACCTGGTGGGACAAACAGCCGCCCTGGAAGGTCAACTGGGCGATCGCTATCCCGGCGACCCCATCGAAGTGCGATTGCAGCGGCTGGGACGGCAAATTGACCCGGGCGCTGTGGCATCGACCCCCATTGCTCCCCAAGGGCGATCGCCCCAGCGCCCCTCCACCATTACCCTGCCCACCGACAGCCTATTTTCAGACGGACAAAGCACCCTACGCCCCGACGCCATTCCCATCCTCGACAGCATTCTGCCGGAGCTACAGCTTAAGCCCGACGCCAATATTCGCGTGGCAGCCCATACGGATACCATTGGCGATCGCGAAAACAATCGTGAATTATCCCTGCGTCAAGGGCGTGCCGTTGCCAACTACCTATCAAAGAAACTTGGAACGCAAAGTCGCTGGACCGTGGTGGGCTTTGGGGAAACTCGACCGGTTTCTGGGGACGGTAATGCTTCCGCCCAGCAGCGCAATCGCCGCATTGAAATCGTTGTGAATTAAGGGCAAATCCAGAAAAAACGCCAGAATAGCGGTGCAAATTAACACTGATTCACGTCGCTTCTGTGCGCTTGTTACTGGAAAACTGTCGCAATTGCAGCATTTGAAGGAAACGCCAACACAGATTCAGGTTTTATTAGATCGACCATAACGAATGCTAATGATTACGATCTTCCTCAAGTTGCCGCAACGAGGGAGTCAACGTGGTATTCATTAATGAGATTAAAAGATTTACAAAACTTCGCTGTCTTTGCGAGTAGCGCTTCAAGCATTCAATAAATTGACTTGTTATTTTAAGCACATTTCCCAATCCCTTATCGATTAACTATCAAAACGCCCTAAAGGCTCATCCACAACTTTCCCTTGCCATCCCTGCCCGTTATGCGCGTCATATTTTTTGGCACCCCTCACTTCTCTGTGCCCAGCCTCCAGAGGTTAATCGATCATCCGGAAATTGAAGTTGTTGCCGCTGTGACCCAGCCTGATCGCCGTCGTGGTCGTGGTAAGTCCCTGGTCCCCTCTCCCGTGAAGGAGATGGCGGTTTCCGCTAATTTGCCGGTGTTGCAGCCAGCGAAAATCAGGAAGGATCAAGAGATTATTGACAAGCTCCAGTCTTTTGGCGCTGATGCCTTTGTGGTGGTGGCTTACGGTCAGATTTTGTCGGAAGAAATCTTAGGCATTCCCACCATTGGGTGTATCAATGGTCACGGGTCCTTACTGCCTGCCTACCGTGGAGCGTCGCCCATGCAGCGATCGCTGGTGGATGGTCAGGAGAAAACCGGCTTGGTCACCATGCTGATGGATAAGGGCATGGACACGGGGCCGATGCTGCTGCGGCAGGAAACGCCCATTGAGCTGTTGGACAACGTTAAAACCTTGGGGGCGCGGCTGGCGGAGATTGCGGCGGAGCTGTTGCCGGAAACTTTGTTGGGGTTAGCCAGTGGGAAAGTGATACCGGAGCCTCAGGATGATAGACAGGCCACCTATGCACCCCTGATTGACAAGGGGGAATATGTGTTGGATTGGAGTAAGCCGGCGATCGCTCTCCATAACAAAGTGCGTGGATTTTATCCTGGTTGCCATGCCCAGTGGCGCGATAGCAAATTGAAGATCCTCTGCACTGCCCCTGTGGGTGATGAGTATTGGGGACAGTTGCCTCTGGAGTTCAGCGTTTTGGAACATGATTGGCCCGCCGTTAAGCCCCGCTTGAAGAAGGTGCAGGGGGGACCGGGCACCGTGGTGGACGTGGTGAAAAATATTGGACCCATTGTGCGCACTGGAGATGGCTATTTGCTAGTGCGTCAGGTGGTTCCCGCTGGTAAGCGTATGCAGTCAGGTTGGGATTTTGCCAATGGTTCCCGCTTGGAAGTGGGCGAAGTTTTAAGCTGACCCCAAACGGCTGATGTGGGAGGGGGTGTGCAACGCGCTGCAAAAGCTTGTAATTGGTGCCTGATAGCGTACCAATCGCGAGCTTTGGTTAACGACGTTTGTCCCTAAAGTTGTCCCTGACTTTATTCCTAAGTTGGTCGAAGGCTTGGGCGGCGCACAGTACGACGCGGAAAATTAGTTTTGCCCCTGACAATCGTTGAGCGCCCGGCAGCCAGTGGAGCACAGCGATCGCCCCCAACGCAACGATGATCGCCACTCCCACCCATGTCAAAGCGATATTCATCGCCCCTGATTCTGCTGCCAGAAAAATTTGAATGGGGATAGTGACCGTGCGACCAGGAATGCTACCGGCTACCATAATTGTCGCGCCAAACTCCCCCAGCGATCGCGCAAAAGCCAACACTACACCTGCCATCACGCCCGGCCAAGACAGGGGAAGCAACAAGGTCCAAAAAATCCGACCCCAGGATGCCCCGGCGATCCGCGCCACGGCGATTAGCTCTGGATCCACCTGCTGAAACGCTGTCAGGGTGGTGCGATATACCAACGGTACGGCCACGACGGTGGCAGCGGTGACTAAGGCGGGGAAGGCAAAAATAAATTGAATGCCCAGGGATCGCAATGCCGCCCCCGCTGGACCATTGCGCCCAAATAGCACCAGTAGCCCAAAACCCAGAACCACCGGCGGCAATACCAGCGGCAGCGTCATTACCCCATCCACCAGCCACCCCCACCATCCGTGATACCGCACCCGCCACTGGGCGATGGCAATGGATACCACCGTGGCAATAACCGTTGCGGCGATCGCGGTTTTTAGGGAAATCCAAAGGGGCGAGATATTAGGAAGGGGAATATCAAAGGGCAAAATATCCAACGCAAAATATCCAACGTGCCAACGCCGACCCCTCTAGCGCTTAATGGGCAAAGACTTGCGCTGCCACACCCGCACCATTTGGCTCAGCATTAAAAACACATAAATCCAGGTGGTCGCGCTGCCAAAGGACATCCACTGACTGACCCCGTCGCCGCTAGAGCTAAGCAAGGTCATCACGAGCCACACCGCACCAACCCCCAGGGCAAATCGGCTTGCCTGTCGCTGTCGTACCGTACTGCGCGATCGCACCAGCATCCAAGGACTAATGGCCATCCCCACGCCGGGAGTGAGGATGAGATACAGCAACAGGCGATCGCCTGCGCCATCTGCATTGCCGATATAGGCTTCGCTTTCCCGCCGCGCCCGCTGGGCAATGAGTCGCGCCAGGGTATCGGGGTCCGACGGTGCTCGGGAGGACCGGGAGCTTAGGGCGTTTTCTAAAGGAGTTTGGGACGGCGTTCTAGAGGGGGTAGGGCGGTTACTCCTTCCCAATGCTGAAGTGAAGTCTGAAAACTCACCGTCAGCCCTACCGTCGGTGGGCAAATCCCCATCAAGCGGACTACGCGAGGACCTGCCGGTATTTTTGCCGATGGCTGCCTCACTTTTCCGTCGAGCTTCCTCCGCGATGGACCGGGCAAAATCGTCCGTATCATCCTGCCAGTTGGGAGCCGCCATTTATCGCCCCTCCGTATCTTGAACAATGGGCGCGGGGGAGGACCACCAGGCTAGTCCATAGGATTCGCCTCGTCCCACCTCTGTTTCTTGTAGCACCACCCGCAGTTTATAGCGCCCGGTTTTCGGCACCGGACAGAAGATATGCTCCACGCTATCCACGGTGCTGCTGGAGGCGCACACAAATCGCGGCGCGCTAGGGTCGTCCACCGGCATCAAAAATAAATCCAAATCGTTTAACCCGCGATTAACGAAGGTTTCCCCTTCGTCAAACTGCTTATTTCCATTGCGATCCACCAGTTCCACATAGCGACTCCATGCCAGTGTGGCTGAGAAGAAATGCCCTCCCTGAAGCGGTGCCTCAATTTCATAGTCGCGAAACGCCGGAGCTCCAGAAAATGGATCCGGTCGCGATCGCTGGGTCATATCCCCTAAGGCCCGGGCACCGTTAAAACCGTCCGCCTCCTCACCCTCAGGGGGAAATACCAATGAGCTGGGATGGGTGGGTTGGGCGATCGCCGACAGCCCTGCCGCCAACCCCTCCGGCTGTGGTTCCTGGGACGCCACCCGATTAAAATCCCAGCCAATGATCGGCACCAAACCGGGCGATCGCTGCCCCGGCTTAAATTGCTGGTAAGCCCGAAACGCATTAAGCTGCCCGGTGCCAAGCTGGGCATCCAGAGGCTCGCGACGGTTGCCATAGGCATCAGACTCTAGCCAACTGCGCTTTTGCTCCGTCCAAATATTCTTCGACATGCCCAGATAACTTCCATCGCCCGGATCCTGGAACTTGTCGGCACTATTCAGCAACACCGCCTTCATCACCTGGTGCCGCTGGCTGTCTAGGGTCCACTGGGAATCCCCTGCCTCATTGCGCGAATCCCCATACTCCTGCAACAGGGCCACTACCCCCGCCACATGGGGCGCCGCAAAACTGGTACCGCTGGAATAAAACACCCCCCCATCGGGACGCAGCAGGGCCACATCCGCCCCTGGCGCCACTAATCCCACCGAGCCTCGCCCGTTGGTATTACTTTCACGTCCCACGAGGCGACTGCCCACCCCGCGCACCACATTGCCCAAATTAGAATAGTCCACCTTGGAAAACTTGCCCTGAAATCGCCCCGTGGACGCAATGTTAATGCCGTTAAAAGTGTCCGTGGGAATGGAAATACCGCCTCCCCCTTGGTTTCCCGCAATGGTGTACAGCACGTCATGGACCCGCGCCGACCAGTCCACACACAGGGTTAACAGGGCATTGCCGTCGAGCACATTGCGAATACGGCGATCCTGGGTCAAGGGCTCCCCAAAGCTAAAGTTGATGGCTCGCACCCCGTCTTCCTGTTGGCGAGCCACCGTTTGACTGGCGAGGCACTCTCGCCCCTGACCGTTGGGCGATCGCCCGCTGCCAAATCCCGTCGCTGCGGCATACAGCCGCGCTGCCGGCGCCACCCCCCCTGCCACCTTGTGGCGAGCCAACATAACCCCCGCCACCGCATGGGCATGACCATCCACCCATTCCCCAGGGCGAGCCCGCTGATCTAGCAAAAACAGTCCCGTAGGCGAAAACAGCTTGGGTGCCGTTACTCCTTTGTCGAAGGCATACAGTCCCGGGCGCCCAATTTCCACCTGCCCCAAGGCCACCTTGCGCCCCAGCAGGTCATAGGGATCCTGGTGAAGCCGCCGCGCGTCGATACCGTTTGGTCCCGTGGTGTTCACCTTTACTTCAGCGGCGATCGCCCGCCCCCCGACGGACACCGATAATCCTGCCGTTTCAAACTCTGACGTGTTCCCTTGACGCGCCCCGGCATCCAGCCCCAATAGCACTAGGGGCAAAGCCACAAGTCCGCCAGTCAAACCAAGCCATCGCTTCATGGTTTTTTCCAAGAGTCACACCGCCATCACAAAGAAATTACAAAAACAAGACTTACGGAAGCAGATGAAAAGAAGGAAATCGGAATAGGAAAAAGCGCGGAAACGCCTAACAACAGCACCTTAGAGGAGGTTCAAAATAATGTTTGAAAATAGCGCCTAAAAAAGGCATTAGAAAAATACGAACCGATGAAAAAATTCGGTAGAAAAGCGAGATAATTAGGTCAAATAATCAGATCAATGTTCACCCCTAGCTATGAGGGTAATAACAACTGAGCAAAATCTTGGCGAACGTGAACGATAAGTAACGTCTTAAGAATGCCCAACGGACTATCGATCTTTTAAAGCCATGACGTAGACCGTTATGGTCGCGGCCAAAACTTGTTAACATTTTGTCAAAAGAAATACAGATTTCCCACCACCTACCCTGGAGAGAGAAGCATCATGCCCAAGAAATCCACCGTTATTTCTCCGTCTATTTTATCAGCGGACTTTAGCCGCCTTGGGGAAGAAATCCAAGCCGTTGATAAGGCGGGCGCAGACTGGATTCACGTTGATGTTATGGACGGTCGCTTTGTTCCCAACATCACCATTGGTCCCTTGATTGTGGATGCCATTCGCCCTCACACCAAGAAGCCTTTGGATGTTCACTTAATGATTGTTGAGCCCGAGAAGTACGTGGATGACTTCGCTAAAGCTGGCGCCGATATCATCACCGTCCATGCCGAGCACAATGCTTCTCCCCACCTGCATCGCACCTTGGGTCAAATCAAGGAAGCGGGTGCCAAGTCTGGTGTCGTACTGAACCCTGGTACTCCCTTGACGCTGATCGAGCATGTGCTGGACCTGTGTGACGTGATTTTGATTATGAGCGTCAACCCTGGTTTTGGTGGTCAGTCCTTTATTCCTGGCGTTCTACCGAAGATTAAGCAGTTGCGTCAAACGTTGGATGAGCGCGGTTTGGATGCTTATATCGAAGTGGATGGCGGCTTGAAAATCCACAACACTTGGCAAGTGTTGGAGGCTGGTGCTGATGCGATTGTGGCTGGCTCGGCAGTGTTTAACGCTCCCGATTATGCTGAGGCGATCGAGGGTATCCGCAACAGTAAGCGCCCTGCTGCTGAGCGTGAACTAGCCACCGTATAGGGTGAGTAGCTTAAGCTTCGAGAAAATTCCAATTTATCTCTGTTGCTTTATCGCCCCAGCCTGCACCGTTAGGCTGGGGTTTCTAATCGGCAGTTGATCATGTTGATAAAGGCGTCTACTAGGGTACGGCGATCGCTCGACTCCACCACATCAAATTCGATGCCCCGTTCGGGAAAATAACATTTCCCCCGCTCCCCATCCCACAGCAAAACGTAGGTCAAATCATCTACGGGTAAGTGGTTAATGGAAAACCAAAAATCATCCACCCCGTTCTCCAGTAAATACTGCTCCAGGGTTTTCATGGAGGTGTAAATCTCCGGCGGTCGATGGGAAGCCATAGCTTGGGGGGAGGGACAACAAAAGAGGGTGGATTCCGCGATGTGGCAGAATTCACCCTCTTTTTAATTGATTCCTTGCAATTGGTTTCAGTAAGTGTACCCAATTCAATGAGCTTGAACTTATCTTCGACGCAAATTGCTTGTACTTATTCTGCACCGCCGGCGGCTTGGGCCCGGGCCCGGGCACGCTTCAATGCTTGGTCTGCTTTAATGCGTTCTTGGGAAATCCCACTGGGAACCGCATCCAAGGCTTTCTGGGCATCAGCTAACGCTGCCTCTGCTTCCTTCTGGTCAATGTCGCTGCCACGCTCGGCACCGTTCACCAAAACGACCACTTCGTCATTTTCCACTTCTGCGAAACCACCCATGAGGGCGATCGCCGTCCACTGGGACTGGGCATCGCGCACCCGCATCACCCCAGTATCCAAAGCCGTCAACAAAGGGGCGTGGGCAGGCAAAATACCCACTTGACCGGTGGTGCTAGGCAACACCACTTCATCGGCGGGCGCATCCCAGACCGTACTGTCCGGCGCAATAACTTTAACCGTCAAACTCATGGGTCAACCCTAAAACAGCAACACTCAATATCGACAAGGTAATCGTCACTAGATAATCACAAAAGCGCCCAGCCCTTTAATGTTCTCGGGGCAGGGCGCCCATTAATTGCGATTTATCCCTTCGCCTTTAGCTTTTCACCCTTGGCGATCGCCTCGTTAATATCGCCCACTAGATAGAAGGACTGCTCAGGCAAATCGTCTAGCTCTCCGTCCAAGATCATGTTGAAGCCCTTGATGGTGTCATCTAGGGAAACGTACTTACCAGGAGAACCGGTAAATACCTCAGCCACGAAGAAAGGCTGGGACAAGAAACGCTCCACCTTACGAGCACGGGCCACAATCAAGCGGTCCTCTTCAGACAATTCATCCAAACCCAAAATGGCGATGATGTCCTGGAGCTCCTTATAGCGCTGCAAGGTAGACTGCACAGCCCGAGCGGTGTCGTAGTGGTTGTCGCCTACCACGTCCGGCTGAAGCATGGTGGAGGTGGAGCCCAAGGGATCCACAGCGGGGTAAATACCCTTAGATGCCAAACCACGGGACAGTACGGTGGTTCCGTCCAAGTGGGCAAACGTGGTTGCCGGTGCGGGGTCAGTCAAGTCGTCAGCAGGGACGTAAACCGCCTGAATAGAAGTAATGGAACCTTCGGTGGTGGAGGTAATACGCTCCTGTAAGTCACCCACGTCAGTACCCAGGGTGGGCTGATATCCCACAGCAGAGGGCATACGACCCAACAGCGCGGACACTTCCGAACCCGCCTGTACAAAGCGGAAAATATTGTCGATAAACAGCAGCACGTCTTGCTTGTTCACATCACGGAAATACTCCGCCATGGTCAAAGCAGACAGACCCACACGCATCCGAGCTCCGGGGGGCTCGTTCATCTGACCGTATACCAAGGCAATCTTAGACTCATTCAAGTTGTCCGCGTTGATTACGTTGGACTCGATCATCTCGTTGTAAAGGTCGTTCCCTTCACGGGTACGCTCACCCACACCGCCGAACACGGATACACCACCATGCTGGGTTGCGATGTTGTTAATCAGCTCCATCATAATTACGGTTTTGCCCACGCCGGCACCACCGAAGAGGCCAATCTTTCCGCCGCGACGGTAGGGGGTTAGCAGGTCAATCACCTTAATCCCGGTTTCAAACACAGAAGGCTTGGTTTCCAGGTCCGTTAACTTAGGCGCAGGACGGTGGATGGGGAAGGTTTCTTCCGCTTCAACGGGACCCCGCTCGTCCACAGGCTCACCGAGAACGTTAAAGATGCGACCCAAGGTGGCCTTACCCACGGGAACGCTGATGGGGGCACCGGTATCAACCACTTCCATGCCGCGAATCAAACCGTCGGTGGTGCTCATGGACACCGCTCGTACCTGGTTGTCTCCCAATAGCTGCTGCACTTCGCAAGTTACGGAGACGTTCTGACCGGCGCGGTTGGTGCCTTCAACTTTCAGTGCGTTGTAAATGGAGGGCAGTGAACCGCTAGGGAATTTCACGTCAATTACCGGGCCGATAATTTTAGTGATGTTGCCGATGTTTTGTTTCTCTGTGGTGGTGACCATGCTTGAGCCTGTAATTATGAGCCTGTGATTAAATGTCCAGAATCTTCTAGAGTTTGTTGTTTAACTCGCTTCTCTTGGTGACGGCCATGCCGATAGCAACCGCGAGATAAGTGGCTAGTTTAGACCTGCCCGAGGCGATCGCCCGCCTAGAAAATCTACGTCAGAAGTCTGCAAAACGCTAGCAGTGGAACGAGACTTTAAAGACAGTCTGGAGAACCTGAAATTTTAAGACTGGCGGCTTAGCAATACAGACCCAAAATTGTCTGTGGCTTTTGCTGCAATCTTGGCTATTCAGGCAATAGCCAGTACAAGATTATCACCGAAGGGTTGACCCGCCACGGACAGAGAAAATTTCCCTGAATTTCTTGTGGAGGATGTCGCTTGAGAAGTTTTGCTACACAAGTTTCAGTTAAAGGCGATCACCGATATCAACGTGAGACGGCAATAGAACGTAAAATTTGGCAACAAAAGCCGCGATGTTGTCAGGGGTGCCCCTGGCTCAACGGATAGAATCAGGGAGGATGCGGAGTCGGGCACGTCGCCGAGGCACCACGAATGCTGACGGCGCAACCTTGCTCAGGACGCATGTAGTGCAGGACATTACAGTGCGAAAAATCTTACGCGGCTGTGATCAGGCAATGGTGACAGCATGGCTGATTCAGTTGGGTGCCTGGGTACTTTAGTTTTGAAGATTGATTTGCAGACTATTCAAAGTGGAGCTGAAAATCCATGGCTGTGGCAAAAGTTGAAGTGTCTTCGTTAAACGGACAAAAAGCTAAGGAAGCACCGGTTAAAGAAGCTCCCGAAGAGCTATCTCTTGCCCCAGCGTCTGCAACAGAGCAGCGTCCGTGGGGTTCTTTCACCACTTTGGAAGAGGGGGGTGGATACAAGATTAAGCGCATTGAGGTGAAGCCGGGGCACCGACTCAGCCTACAAATGCATCACCATCGCAGTGAGCACTGGATTGTGGTGTCGGGTACGGCACTGGTGGAGTGCGGTGATAAAGAAATCATGCTGTGCAGCAACCAGTCCACATATGTGCCCCAGTGTACGAATCACCGCTTGACGAATCCGGGTGTGATTCCCTTGATTTTGATCGAGGTTCAAAACGGTCAGTACCTGGGCGAAGACGATATTGTTCGCTTCGAAGATGACTATGCCCGGGCAAAGTAAGCCGCTTTAAAACCAAAGGGCGTCAATAGCAGCAGCTACGGGGCAGGTTTCTAGCATTGTGATGTTTGTTTGTGACCGCCAGTTGACGGGGACTAGCGAGTAATCAAAACTAGTAGTAATCAGAACTAGTGATTGAAAGGGGGGCTTTAAGCTCCCCTTTTTATAGGCTGTCGTTTTAGGGAGTTGAGCGTTGGTTAAATTTAGTTCTGCAGCGATCGCCGAGCTACAGCGGTGGAGCCGAGCCCAGGAAACAGCGGATGTCGTCAAAAACTGGACCGTAACTTTGAAAAAGGTGGGCGGCAGTTGCCACCAGTGGGCTTATGACCTGCAACTTTCCCCTTCCCTTGAAGAGGTGATCGCGCCCAACACCACGGAAACTTTAGACCAAGGCTTAAGCCTTTTGGTCTCGGAACCCGGTCAAGAATGGTGCCGGGACCTTACTGTGGATTATTCAGAGGACCTGATTGGCGGCGGATTTCGATTTATTAATTCCCGAGTGGCTCAAACCTGTAGCTGTGGCGTTTGCTTCGACTTAGATTAAGATTACTTCGCAGTTTGATAATGGCACCGCTCGATGAACGTTGTTCCTGTGGTGAATTCGCCCAATTAATGGCGATCGCCGAACCATCACACTAGAGCCGCCATTATTGACAAAGGAAAAAACCGGTTGATATCATCCAAGACCGTTGCAAAATTTTCGTTGCTTTATCCGTCCCTCCGACGTTGCCGCTAAATTTTGCCCTCAAAAAACAAAGTTATTTCACCTTTACCACTGCGGTAGCCCATGCCCACGATTCAGCAGCTTATTCGGTCCGAGCGGAAAAAAGCTAAGAAAAAAACAAAGTCTCCAGCCCTCAAGAGCTGTCCTCAGCGCCGGGGCGTTTGTACCCGTGTTTACACCACTACCCCTAAGAAGCCCAACTCAGCTTTGCGGAAAGTGGCCCGTGTGCGCTTGACCTCTGGATTTGAGGTGACTGCCTATATTCCTGGTATTGGTCACAACTTGCAGGAGCACTCTGTTGTCATGATTCGTGGTGGTCGTGTTAAGGACCTACCTGGTGTGCGCTACCACATTGTTCGCGGAACCCTAGACACGGCTGGTGTTAAAGACCGTCGTCAAGGTCGCTCTAAGTACGGTGCCAAGCGCCCGAAAGAATAGATCTTCGCGGAATTGATCTTCACGGATCATCAACTTTCGATTTCTAGATGTGCCCAAGGCACTGCGTATTTCATAAACCTCATCGTTACCTAGTCACCCCGTAAATGTCTCGCCGTTCATCCGCCCAAAAGCGTACCGTTCCCCCCGACGCGGTTTACAGCAGCCGTTTGGTCAGCATGACCATTCGCCGCATCATGAAGCAGGGTAAGAAGTCTGTGGCTTCTCGCATCGTTTATGACGCGTTCAAGATTATCAATGAGCGCACTGGCTCTGACCCCTTAGAGGTATTTGAGCAAGCCGTTAAGAACACTACACCTTTGGTGGAAGTAAAAGCTCGCCGTGTGGGTGGTGCCACCTATCAGGTGCCTATGGAGGTGCGGGCTGGACGAGGTACGGCTCTAGCTCTGCGATGGCTCATTCAATTTTCTCGTCAGCGCCCCGGCAAGAGCATGGTGATGCGCTTTGCTAACGAAGTGATGGATGCCGCGAACGAAACGGGCAACGCGATTCGTAAGCGAGAGGAAACCCACCGTATGGCGGAAGCGAATAAGGCATTTGCCCACTACCGTTACTAAGGCAAAGGAAAACAAGCAGACATCATTGCTGGTGAGGCATTGTGACTTTTGTGTAATGGCAGAAGCGTAGGTGCTGAAGGTTTACCAACATTCGCCTACCTGTTAAATCAGGGGGCGAATTGTTGTGATTGCTCAGGTTTCCTCCGCAACTTTTAAGATCAACAAATGGGTTTTGATTCGCTGACAAAAGCTATCTTAAGGATGCCTTTGGGCAACGAGATTGTTTGCGGATCAGCTAGATAGCTGCAAACAAATAGCTATATAACAAATAGCGATAGGCATATAGGAGATCGTTATGGGACGAGTAACCCCCCTGGAACGGGTTCGCAATATCGGTATTGCAGCCCATATCGACGCGGGAAAAACCACCACCACAGAGCGGATTTTGTTTTATTCCGGCGTGGTGCACAAGATGGGTGAGGTGCACGACGGGACGGCGGTGACTGACTGGATGGATCAGGAGCGGGAGCGGGGCATTACCATCACTGCCGCCGCCATTAGTACCGAGTGGCGCGATCGCCGCATTAATATCATCGACACCCCGGGGCACGTGGATTTCACCATTGAGGTGGAGCGGTCCATGCGGGTGCTAGACGGGGTGATCGCCGTATTTTGCTCCGTGGGCGGCGTCCAGCCCCAATCAGAAACCGTATGGCGGCAGGCGAATCGCTACAACGTGCCGCGCATTGTGTTTGTGAACAAAATGGACCGCACCGGGGCAAATTTTTTACGGGTGCATGACCAAATTCGCGATCGCTTCAAAAGCAACGCCGTCCCCATCCAGCTCCCCATTGGTGCGGAGGACGATTTTCGAGGCATCGTGGACCTGGTGACCATGCGAGCCCACATTTACACCAATGACCTGGGCACCGATATTCAAGAAACAGAAATTCCCGAAGAGGTGGCAGAGCAGGCGCAAGAATATCGCCTAGCGCTAGTGGAGGCGGTGGCTGAAACAGACGATGCCCTGGTGGAAAAATTTTTGGAAGGGGAGGAGCTAACGGAGGACGAAATCCGCGACGCTCTACGCAAAAGCACCATCAACGGCTCCATTGTGCCTATACTGTGCGGCTCAGCCTTTAAAAACAAGGGGGTTCAGCTGCTGCTAGATGCGGTGGTGGATTACTTGCCCGCCCCCATTGATGTGCCGGCGATCGAGGGAACGTTGCCCGACAGCGAAGAACCGGTTAAGCGAGAAGCGGACGATGAAGCCCCGGCGTCAGCGCTGGCGTTCAAATTAATGGCAGACCCCTTTGGGCGACTTACCTTCATTCGGGTCTATTCCGGCGTCATCAAGAAGGGAGCCTACTTGCTCAATGCCAGCAAGGGGAAGAAAGAAAAGCTGGCGCGGCTGATTGTAATGAAAGCGGACGAGCGCCAGGAAGTGGATGAGCTGCGGGCGGGGGACCTGGGAGCGGCCCTGGGGCTGAAAGCCACCACCACCGGCGACACCATTTGCGATCCCAAGTCTCCGGTAGTGTTGGAGTCCCTGTTTATCCCTGAGCCGGTGATTTCCGTGGCGGTGGAGCCGAAAACAAAGCAGGATATGGACAAGCTATCCAAGGCGCTGCAATCCCTGTCAGAGGAAGACCCCACGTTCCAAGTTTCCGTTGATCCCGAAAGTAACCAAACGGTGATTGCGGGGATGGGAGAGCTGCACTTGGAAATTCTGGTGGACCGGATGCTGCGAGAATTTAAGGTGCAGGCGAACATCGGCAACCCCCAGGTGGCTTATCGGGAAACGGTGCGTCAGGGAAGCAAAGCAGAGGGCAAATTTATTCGCCAAAGCGGTGGCAAAGGGCAGTACGGGCACGTGGTGGTTGAGATTGAACCGGGGAGTCGCGACAGCGGATTTACCTTTGAATCGAAGATTGCCGGCGGGGTTATCCCCAGCGAATTTATTGGTCCAGCGGAACAAGGGATGCGCGAGGCCTGCGAATCAGGTATCATTGCAGGCTATCCCCTCATCGACGTGAAGGTGACTTTGGTCGATGGTTCCTACCACGAAGTCGATTCTTCGGAAATGGCCTTCAAGATTGCCGGATCCATGGCAATTCGAGAAGCCGCGATGCAGGCGGACCCCGTTCTTCTAGAGCCCATGATGAAAGTTGAGGTCGAAGTTCCCGATGACTACCTTGGGGATGTTATCGGCGACCTTAATTCCCGTCGCGGTCAAATTGAGGGAACGGGCTCCGAAGAAGGATTGGCCAAGGTGAATGCTAAAGTACCTTTGGCCACCATGTTCGGGTATGCCACCGACATTCGGTCAAAAACCCAAGGTCGGGGTATATTCTCGATGGAGTTTAGCCGGTATGATGAGATTCCTCAGAATGTGGCTGAAGCTCTCATCGCGAAGAGTAAAGGGTTCGCATAGCAAAAACAAGACACGTAGATAACTCATGGCACGCGAAAAGTTCGAGCGCAATAAACCCCACGTCAATATTGGCACCGTCGGTCACGTGGACCACGGCAAAACTACGTTGACGGCTGCTATCAGCATGGCCCTGGCTGCCAAAGGCGGAGAGCAAAAGGCTTCTAGTTATGAAGATATTGACAATGCTCCCGAGGAAAAAGCTCGGGGTATCACCATCAACACTTCCCACGTGGAGTATGAAACTGATGGTCGTCACTACGCCCACGTGGATTGCCCTGGTCACGCTGACTACGTGAAGAACATGATCACGGGGGCAGCTCAAATGGACGGCGGCATTTTGGTGGTGTCCGCCGCTGATGGCCCTATGCCCCAAACCCGTGAGCACATCCTGTTGGCAAAGCAGGTGAACGTGCCCAACTTGGTGGTCTTTATGAACAAAGAAGACCAGGTTGATGACGAAGAGCTTCTGGAGCTAGTAGAGCTGGAAGTTCGCGAGCTTCTTAGCGACTACGACTTCCCTGGCGATGATATTCCCATCGTGGTTGGTTCTGCCCTTAAGGCGGTTGAGGATATCACCTCCGGCAAGACCGACTCTGAGTGGGTTCAAAAGATTTATAAGCTGATGGACGAAGTGGATGCTTACATCCCTGAGCCCGTCCGCGACGTAGACCAAGAGTTCTTGATGGCGGTTGAGGACGTGTTCTCTATCACCGGTCGTGGTACCGTTGCTACCGGTCGTATTGAGCGTGGTGTGGTTAAGGTCGGCGATGTTGTGGAAATCGTCGGTATTAAGGACACTCGTGAGACCACCGTTACCGGTATCGAGATGTTCCGTAAGAGCCTGGAAGAGGGTCAAGCGGGCGATAATGCTGGTATTTTGCTTCGTGGTATCCAGAAGGATGACATCGAACGCGGTATGGTGCTAGCCAAGAAGGGCTCCATCACCCCTCACACCAAGTTTGAGGCTGAGGTTTACGTACTAACCAAGGATGAAGGTGGTCGTCACACTCCTTTCTTCGGCGGCTATCGCCCTCAGTTCTACATCCGGACCACCGACGTGACCGGTGCTATCACCAAGTACACCGACCAAGATGGTGGTGAAATGGAGATGGTTATGCCTGGCGACAACGTGAAGATGGACGTTGAGCTAATCCAGCCTGTTGCTATTGAGCAAGGGATGCGTTTCGCTATCCGTGAGGGTGGCCGGACCATCGGTGCTGGTGTGGTTTCTAAGATCACTGCCTAGTCCAGCGGATGAATTTGATGGTGGGGATGTCCAAAGCTCGACATCCCCATTGCTTTGGGCAGTAGGTTCCTTAGTGGCTTTTGTTGAGCTGCTTTGAGATCCATAAGCCTAGAGCCAATAAATTCGAGATCAGTTTTGACCTAGGGAAAGTTGGGTCGTTTTCCTGGGGTGCATAAAGACCCAACGAACCTCGAAAATTTAGTGGTGTTTTGACCATGGCTACGATTCAACAGCAGAAAATTCGGATTAAGCTGCAAGCATTTGACCGCAAATTGCTGGATACGTCCTGCGACAAGATTGTTGAGACTGCAAACCGCACTAGCGCTTCAGCGGTTGGTCCTATTCCTTTGCCTACGAAGCGCCGCATTTATTGTGTGCTGCGATCGCCCCACGTAAATAAGGATTCTCGTGAGCATTTTGAGACTCGCACCCATCGCCGCCTGGTGGATATTTATCAGCCTTCTTCCAAGACCATCGACGCATTGATGAAGTTGGATCTACCTGCCGGTGTGGATATTGAGGTGAAGCTGTAGAAGTTGTGATTTTAACGATGGTGGCTGGGTGGCTACGAGGGACCCAGCTACAGCGCTTTATCGGAAATTTTTTGTGGGAATCTTCATCGTTGTTGGTGCTAGCCGAGGCATTGGTGCCGCTGTTGCTGAACACTTGGCTGCGCAGGGTCATCAGCTAATTACAGTGTCGCGATCTCCTTCTAATTTTGGGCGTTGGGTCGAGGCAGACGTTAGCACCCGCAAAGGTCTTAAAGCTGTCCATAGTGCTATCGATAACGCAGTGCTGGACGGCTTGCTTTATATGGGAGGGACGTGGGAAACCGACGCGTTCACCAGTGACTACAGCTTTGAAAATTGCAGCGATCGCGATACGGAAACCGTTATCGGGGTCAACCTGCTAGCTCCCATTCGTCTAGTTCAGGCGTTGCTCCCCAACTTGCGCCAGTCAGATAATCCGAAGATTGTATTTATGGGGGCGCTGTCTGGTTTGGACAATTTCCCAGGTCGGGAAGTGGCTAATACAGCGTCTAAGTTTGGCTTGCGCGGTGTGGTTCATGGTTTGCGAGAGGAGCTGCGCCCAGATCGCATTGCCGTTTCCGTGATTAATCCTGGCAATGTGGGCACTCCCGAAGTGCTGAGCGATTTGCAGGCGGCGGGAAAAGCAGAAGATTCGGTGATTACCCTGTCTGATTTGCTAGCAGTTTTGGATTGTATTTTGTTGGTTTCTCGCTCCACCTGCATCAAAGAGGTGCAGATGCCGGCGATGCAGGATCGGGGAGCGTGATTTAAGCGCTAATTAGGTCGAAGAAGCTGTCGTCGATGTCGTAGCCGAGCATTTGGGCTAATCCCTGGAGGCGCGATCGCGCAGAAATATCCTGAGCCGGCAGCCACTCGGCAAGGACGAACAGCTTTTGCATCACAAATAATTCCAGCGCCTCAGGATTAAACTGAATTCCGTCGGTGGGATGAAACTGGTGGGGCACTAACATTGCCGTGTAGCGTCCTAGCTCCCCCTCCTTCCAGTCCAAGGCGTAAGGTAGCCAGGGATAGGCGCTGTCCAGGCGCAGAAACCATAGGCGAATTTCGGGGATTTCCGATAGTTCGCGGGGGTCGCCCTCCTCTCGGGGATAGTCGAGCTTAAACTGTACCGCCTGTTCTAGGGCTGACTTGTCGCCGTCGTTTAGGGCGTCTCGAACGGGTGCCAGGTCCAGCCTGTGGATATGGTTGGCGGCGATCGCGAGGGTTAGGGTCATCGTTTCCTGAGACGAACGTATCGATTCTTCTAGTAATTAAATTACAATTCTTAGACCCACTTGGAGATCTTGCGATTGCATTGAGGCCCACAGCCTCCACTAAGTCTATATCGCCCGCATCTCTTCCCAGACGGTGATGGAGGTAACTTCCCGTGAGTCCACAGGTCCTAGAACAATCCGCAGCCCCGACATCAGAGCAATCAACGGCGATCTCCGCCAACGGTGAATTTAACCGCGAGGCATTCGATGAGGCGGTGATGACCACCTACGGTCGTTTTCCCCTGGCGGTGGATCGCGGCGAAGGGTGTCGCCTGTGGGATACAACGGGACGCAGCTATTTGGACTTTGTGGCGGGCATTGCCACCTGCACCCTCGGTCACGCCAACCCCATCATGACCGAAGCGGTGACCAAGCAAATTAATAAGCTGCACCATGTATCTAACCTGTACTACATCCCCGAGCAGGGAGAGCTAGCCCAGTGGATTACGGCGAACTCCTGTGCGGACCGGGCGTTTTTCTGCAACTCTGGCGCGGAAGCCAACGAAGGGGCGATTAAGCTGGCGCGAAAATATGGAAACACGGTGTTGGGTATGAAAAACCCGATTATCTTGACGGCGAAAGCCAGTTTCCACGGGCGCACTTTGGCGACGATTACCGCCACGGGACAGCCTAAGTATCAAAAGAATTTCAACCCTTTGGTGCCTGGATTTGCCTATATTCCCTACAACGATATTGAGGCGGCGGAAGCCAAAATTAAGGAGCTGAACGCCTATCGCCCCAGTGTGGCGGCAATTATGCTGGAGGCGCTCCAGGGAGAAGGAGGGGTGCGTCCTGGCGATCGCGAGTATTTCCAGAAGCTGCGGAAAATTTGCGATGACAACAAAATTCTGCTGATTTTGGATGAGGTGCAAGTGGGCGTGGGGCGCACCGGCACCATTTGGGGCTATGAAAATCTGGGTATTGAGCCGGACGTGTTCACCTCAGCGAAGGGCTTAGGCGGCGGCGTTCCCATTGGGGCACTGATGTGCAAGTCGAGCTGCGACGTGTTGCGCCCTGGCGACCATGCCAGCACCTACGGCGGCAACCCGTTTGTGTGCGGTGTGGCGACAGCGGTGTGCAAAACCGTTGAAAAGGCGGAATTTTTGGCAAACGTAAAGGCACGGGGTGAGCAGCTACGGGCGGGGCTGGCTGAGGCGATCGCCCCCTATGGCGACAAATTCGTTGAAATTCGCGGCTGGGGCTTAATTAACGGCGTCGAGCTTTCGGCAGATATTGAAACCACGTCTATCGATATTGTGAAGGCAGCGATGGATGCGGGTTTATTGCTGGTGCCTGCCGGCCCCAAAGTGGTGCGCTTTGTGCCGCCGTTGATTGTGACCCCTGAAGAAATTGACGAAGCGTTGAAGGTCTTCTCCGGGGCGATCGCTCAGTTCTTAGGCAAGTAAATTACTAGGGCTGGGGGCGTAAGGAATCGCTCCTAGCCTGCTAGCTTATTCTTCTTCTGACTCACCACCAATATCACCAGCAGTACTGCTTCTGGCGTTTCCAGCCCGTTTTGTGACCCTCGCAACACACGGTGAATTGGCACAGTGTGTTCGTTGATCGTGAATAATGATTGACACTGTTTTTACAAAATAGTTATTTCCTGGCAATTTTTCAAATTAAGGCGACAGTTAGATGCTTTTAAGGTCCAGTTTTGATGGGCGCTTGAGCTCTCTCTGAATTAGAAAGTTGGTATTGTGCCAATTTCAAATAAAGACATTGCACCCACAGCAGTGCCGCGTTTCGAGGGGGACTAGTACTGCTGCTGCTGGGGTTTTGATGCTGGAATTTAGAGCGTTGGCATTGCGGAAACATTTGGGTAGTGCCTTTCTCGGGCTATAGCGAAGCCATTAAGCAAGTTTTTCACTATCGAGAAGGATGGTTGCCACTGCCCTTCAACAGGATGTTGTGTAAATCCTGTTGAAGGGTTTTTCATATCGTCCGTAGTTAAGCTTTACGGTTTTGTTATTTATTTGGCCTAGAATCGCCCTAGAAAGTTAGCCTTTTAGGATCAGCGCCTTTCGATGCAAGGGCTATAGGACACAGGGCGAAGGTTCGTCCCGTTTTTAGTGAGTTACAAGGGCATTATGGTGGCACAGCGACAGTCTTCTCCTTCGGGTAACCATTGGGCGATCGCCATCGGCATTACCAACTATCCGTTTTTACCGGCGGTGCGCCAGGGGGAAGCGGACGCCATGGCGCTGCATCATTTGTGGAAGGAGAAAAGCGAGCTGGGGGAAGAGCGATGTTTACAGCTCAGCGACCATTCCCGCCCGTGCCAAGGTCGCCCCACCTATCCCAACCGAGAAAATATTGAATTTTGGCTCAATCGCGTTTGTCAAAATCTAGTGCAAACCGGAGATTATCTATGGTGCCTGCTGAGCGGCTATAGCGTTTGCCATAACGGTCAGGATCATTTTATGGCGATCGAGGGAAGCCCGGACCGAGTCCCCTCTGGCTGTATTGCTATGCGGGATATTTATACCCAACTGGCGGCGGCTCGCGATCGCGCTGGGCGGGGCAATGTGCTGTTGCTGCTGGATATTAACCACGCCTGGGAAGGATACTCCGGATCAGAGGTGGGCAACGATATTCGAGATCTGGCGCGGGAATATGACATTCCCACCATTAATGCCAATCAGCAGGGGCAGCAGTCCCAATATTCCCCCAGCACTCATACCGGCGTATTTATGGCGGGGCTGATGGCGGCCATGAGCGACCCGATGGGCACCAACCTGTTTAGCCTGGAGCGAGGTTTGGCGGACCGGATGGCTCAACAGTGCAAGGAAGATCGGCTGGGACTACAGCAGCCGAAGGTAATCGTGAAAGAGCACAATGCCCTGTATCACGACGTAATGCACTCCCCGGATGGAGCTACAGATGGCAGCACTGCTCCCTACATTCTGTTCCCTCCCCAGGACGCCGCAGGGGTTGCCGAAGTCAGCGCGGATATTCCTGTTGCCACCACTGCGCCCACCGCAACGGTGATCGCCCCGCCCCCGCCAGTTATGCCACCCCCGCCGCCCGCCGCTGCACCGGTAACCACGGCCCCCGAACCAGAGTCGGATTCTCCTGGGCTGTTTAAATGGCTGCCATTGGTGATCGGGGCACTGATTTTGTTGCTGCTGCTGGGGGTTTTGTGGCGCAATTGGAGCGCTTTAGTGGGGCAATTCCAAGGGCTCAGCTTTCCTGGCACTGAATCAACCGAAGACGGTGCCCCGCCCGCGTCGGAGGCGGTTGCTCCCGCCCCTGCCGCTGCGGAAGCGGCCGCCGTGCAGCAGGCGCAGCAGGCTATCCAGCAAGGGAATTATCGACAGGCGGTGGATACCATTGACCGGGTGCCTGGCGAGAAAAGCGAGGCGGCACAGCAGGTGCGATCGCAGGCATTGACCGCCATCAATCAGGACACCCTGGGGCGGGCACGGATGCCATTGCAGCTGTCCCAAGCGTCTGAGTTTAGTAAGGCGATCGCCGAAGCCCGCAAGGTACGACAGGGTGATCCTTTATATGATCAAGCGCAGCAGGATATTAAGCGATGGGCGCGGGTGATGCTGGACTTGGCGAAAGGTCGAGCGCGCCAGGGGAATTTTGCTGGGGCGATCGGGGCGCTGAATTTGGTGCCCACCGACGTGGAAGAATTGCAGGGAGAACGCAGCCGGTTGTTGCAGCAGTGGCCTGAGCAGCAGCAACAGCAACAGTCGAATCGATTATTGCTACAGCAGGCGTTCCGATTGCTACGCCCGGGACAGGCGTCGTCCTATAACCAGGCGATCGGCGTGGCGCGGCGTATTCGCCCAGGACAGCCTGAGTATTATCGTGCCCAAGCCAGCATCGATCAGTGGAGCCAAAATATTTTGAGCATCGCCGAAAGTAGAGCTAGCAGCGGTCAGCTTGGGCAAGCGCTACAAACGGCAGCATTAATTCCAGAGGGCACCGCCGCCTTCCCCGCCGCTAAACAAGCCATTATTATCTGGCGACGACGGCTAGGCGGATAGTGTCAGGCGGCAGCTGGCGGCAAACATGATAATGACCCGCAATAAGTGCCTAACGATGGACCGGGTGTTGACCGTAATAGGGCAGCACCTCAGACCAGTGGGGACGTATTCCTGTCATCCATTGCCAGGTCGCGATCGCCAATAATCCTTTCCCATCGCCACCCATATCCGATTCCAGGGCACAGGGCTTACATGGCTGGGATAGCTTTTCTAGCTCAAGCTGCCAAGGCTCCGGTGAGAGGACCACGGGCGATCGCTGGCAAACCACTCCATCGCCGTGCAATTCATACACTGCCCCGTGCAATTCCCCCCGCCGCGCCGGCAGGGTTACCGCAATCCAATCTCCAACCTCAAAATGATTCCGCCGTTGCCAAACGGTCGCTGCCAGGGACGACACCCCAAACAATGGAATGTCCAACTGCTGCGCCAAGGTTCGCGCTGCCACCACCCCCACACGGGTACCGGTAAATCCCCCTGGACCGATGGCAACCGCAAGAAACCCTAAGTCTGACCACGAGTGGGGGGAAATAAACTGCTGCAAATAATCCTGTAAGTCTGACGATAAATCTCGCCCCAGGGACCATGCCTGCGATCGCGCTGTTCCCGACTCCACCAAAGCCAGCCCTAGCTCAGCACTAGCCGTATGAATAGCTAACCCGAGGGGAAAGCCCGAATGATTTTGCCACGGTTGGGCGATCGCTCCCACAAAAACCACTCCACAAACTCAACAGCTTTCTCCGTAAAAAAAGCCTTCAGAAAAGGTAATTCAAAAAAATGATTTAAATTAAAAAATGCCGCGGCGAATAATGAGTCTAAGACTCAATTTCTGACCTCATTCGCTTCAGGGTCAGCTCCATTTGATCAAACATTTGTTGAGGATTCATTCCAAACTGACCCAAATGAGTCTTTAACTGCTCAACGGTGGCCTTGGCAGAAAAATCATCGGACAATTCAAACCGCTTCATAAAAATCTTGTAGCGGTCCAACACCTCTTGCATTTGGTCGATGTACATTTTCTTACCGTCACGGTCGAACTTGCCGTACTTACTTCCCAACTGCGTCAGTTGCTGATAGTCAGAAAACAACTGTTGCGCTTCTTTCTGAACAATATCTGACTCAAAAATTCCCATGGTTATTATTCCTGGCAGTTATCTTATGCAGTCACTCAACGATACTGCTGACTCAATTAACTTGGCTTTATTAACAAAAAGCTTTAAGTCAAATCCAATGTCTCAATATGGCGATCAGATTTGTACAGTGATGTTAGCGGATAACAAAGCCCCAGTTCCATGGGCAGAAACCGAACGCTAACCCCCAAAAATTCCTGCGTCGTTTCCCAGCTTCCCTGGCTATCCTAGAAATTGAACCGCCGATAGATGTGCCATGGCAACCCCTCCCAAAAAAAGAACGATCGCCGTCAGTCTTGCTTTAGCCGGCACCGTGCTGCCCGTGGCGGGTTTGCATAAGTTTTATCTGGGGCAGTCCTGGTGGGGATTGTGCTACCTGCTGCTGTCGTGGACTCCCATTCCCCATGTGGCGAGCGCTGTTGAAGGGATTTGGTATTTAGCCCAAGACGGCAACGAGTTTGACCAAAATTTTAATGCGGCACTGGAGGCTGCGGACACGGATAAAGCCGATAATATTGAGCCGGAAAAGGTAACCGCGATCGCCGATGCTTTGCGCTCTTTAGACACCTTGCGTCAGGATGGATTGATTTCGGAAGGGGAATTTGAGGAAAAGCGGCGAGCGCTTCTGGACCGTATTTCTTGATGCGTATTGTTGACGATATATCGATGAGCTGAAACCAGATTGAATTATTTCTATCACTTGCGATCGCATTATTATCGAGCCGGGTGAAACCGTTAGGATTCAAGCGGATTGGGATGAATTTAATCGGATCTTGGATGAGTTGGGCGATCGCCGATCCAGCCGTGTTGCTTACAACAATGGATCGCTGAGTATTATGGTTTCTCTGCCTGAACATGAAAGTGTCAAAGAAAATCCAGGGAATTTTATTAAAGTCCTTTTAGAGGAGCTGGAAATGGATCGCTGATCGCTACGCTTTAGGTTCAACGACATTTGTAAACGCTGAAACATTAAAAGGTGTTGAACCCGATAACTGCTTCTACTTTCGAAACCCCAGTGTAGTCAGAGGAAAAGCTCGATTAGACTTAGCGGTTGATCCACCTCCGGACTTGGTTCTAGACATTGATAGTACGTCTCGTAGTTACCCTGAAATATACGCTGATCTTGGGGTCTCAGAATTGTGGCAGGACAGCAGGAAAGGCTTGGAAATTAAGCACCTCGATGTCACGAAGAAAACTTACCAAGTTGAGCCTGAAAGCCAGTACTTTCCAGGTTTATCCCTAGCAAAGATTTTGCCTCAATATTTGAAGCGAGCGGCAGCAGAAAATATTAACGTCGTGATAAAGGAATTTCGGGCGTGGATTCGAGATCAAAGTAGTTAGAAAAATATAGTTAAAAAAGTTGCGATCGCCTCTACATTGCCTGGGCAAAATTGAGAGATGATCGCAACTGGAAATCGAAACTAAATGCAGGAGTTGACGAGCTTTTTACTGGGGGCTAACTGTTGACAACTCCGGTTAAGGGTGAGCTGGCGCTTGCGTAAGCTTTGACTGGGATCCGTCCTGCTTGGTAGGCGAGGCGGCCAGCTTCCGTGGCGAGTCCCATCGCTCGACCCATTTGAGCTGGATTTTGGGCTTGGGCGATCGCCGTATTAATCAACAATGCTGATGCCCCTAACTCCATTGCTTGGGCGGCTTCGCTGGGGGTGCCAATGCCAGCGTCAACGACTACTGGAATAGTGGCGTTGTCGACAATAATGCGAATATTGGCGGCGTTTTGAATGCCTTGACCGGAGCCGATGGGGGAGCCTAAGGGCATTACGGTGGCGCATCCCACTTCTTCCAAACGCTTGGCTAACAGGGGATCGGCGTTGATATAGGGCAGCACCGCGAAGCCTTCTGTCACTAGCTGCTCTGCCGCTTCTAAGGTGCCGATGGGGTCGGGCAGCAGATATTTGGGGTCGGGGATAACTTCCAATTTGACAAAGTTATTGTCTTCCTGACCAAGGAGCTTAGCCATTTCTCGACCGAGGCGGGCAACACGGATGGCCTCTTCGGCCGTTTTGCATCCGGCGGTGTTGGGCAGCATCCAGATTTTGGACCAGTCCAGAGCTTCAGCGAGCCCTTCGTGCCCTGGGGCATTGGTTTGGACGCGACGGACGGCGACGGTGACAATTTCGCAGCCGCTGGCGTCGATGCTGGCGCGCATTTCATCGAAGTTTCGATATTTGCCGGTGCCGGTCATTAGGCGAGATTTGAATGGGCGATCGCCAATTACCAGCAGGTCATCGGCGCCGGTGGCACCGGTTTCGGAGAGATCAGTGCGGGGGGCGGTGGCCGAAATTGGAGATTGAAGGGTTTGCATAGGTATTTCTCGCTGCGGTCCTAAAGGATTTATCACGGTTTTTAACTACCTTTCTGGCTTCCTGTGGGGAATGCCGTTGGGCAGCGTGCCAAACTTTGGCGAACTTGGGTAGGACGGGAAGGCGAGCTTAAAAGACTTGCTATGGGGGGCGCTTAGTTTGAGAGAATTATTGGCGTGCCAATTGGTTGTACGCCCATCGGGTAAGTCAATTGAGCTGGGAAAATTGAGCCACAAAATTGAACTAAAAATCTGGAATGGGGACGGGAGTTTTGACGAAACCTTTGGGGCGATCGCTGGGCATTGTAGGAACGGATACGGGCGTGGGCAAAACGGCATTAACGGCAGCGCTGTATGCCTATTTCCGCCGCCATTTGTCCCAAACTACGGTGGCGTTGCATAAGCCAATCCAAGCGGGACCAGGCGATCGCGAGCAGTTTCAAACCCTATTCCAGCTTAACCAATCTCCCGAAAGCCTAAATCCTATTTATTTTCGCGATCCCCTTGCCCCACCGCTGGCGGCGGACCGGGAGGGGGTTCAGATTGATTTAGGGTTGGCGTGGGGAACCTTGTCCCAGCTTCAGCGGGACCACGATTTAACGCTGGTGGAAACTGCTGGGGGATTGGGATCGCCGATGACCTGGGAGTTAACGGTGGCGGATTTGATGGGAGATTGGCGGCTGCCGGTGATTTTGGTGGTGCCGGTGCGGTTGGGCTGTATTTCCCAGGCGGTGGCAAATATGGCGTTGGCGCGGCAGTGTAATTTGACGGTGAAAGGGATTGTGCTGAATTGCGGCGAGTCGCGATCGCCTGAGGAGCAACAACAATGGGCTCCTGTGGAGGCGATCGCCCAGCTCACCCGCGTACCGGTGCTGGGATACTTGCCCTATATTCCTGAGCCTTGGAGCATTGAAGGTTTGGCGGCAGCGGCGGCGGCGCTGGATTTAGAATATCTGGGGCTTCAGGAATTGTGCTCAATGACTGGGGCGGCCACTGTTTAGCCCAGGTTTGAGAGAGAAAAATAACAGTAAAGTCTAGAAAAAATGGCGAAATATATTCTTTTTGGTTCCTACTGCGAAGATGCGTTGGAAAAGCGAACTCCCTACCGCCAAGCGCACCTTGATGGTTTGGCGTCGCAGAAAGAATCGGGATTTTTAATTACCTTGGGACCCACAAAAGACAATACGAAGGTATTTGGAATTTACGAGGCGGAATCTGAGGGGGATGTGCGATCTGCCGTGGAAAATGACCCCTATTGGAAAAACGGAATTTGGACTGAATATGAAGTTAAAGAGTGGATTCAGGCGTTTTAGCGGCGTCTTGGCTGCTCCACTGCTAGTTACAACGATTCGTCGGCTTTAACCCACCAGCAAATTTTCTTCGGGATATCGCACTAAGCTGCGTTCAGGGTCTCCGGCGATCGCTGCCATAAACAGCAAAACGCCCACCCGCCCTAGATACATGGTTCCAATCAACACCAGCTTTGACAGTACGGAAAGGTTGGCGGTAATTCCCATGGAAAGTCCCACAGTGGCGAAGGCGGAAACGCATTCGAACAGAACCTGAATAAAGGGAATGTTGGGGTCGGCGATGGTCATTAACGTGGTGGATGCGAGCACTGTTCCCAAGGAGCCCATAAAGGTGGCGATCGCTTTAAAAACTAACGATGTGGGAATTTGTCGTCGATAGCAAATGACCGCTTCTTTACCGCGTAAAACGGCTTTTGTGCAGCTAATTAAAATGCGAACTGTGGTGGTTTTAATGCCGCCGCCGGTGCCTCCCGGACTGGCACCGACAAACATTAAACCGATGGTTAAAAATAGTGCCGGCGACCCTAAGTTTGCCATGTCAACGGTGTTGAATCCGGCGGTGCGGGTGGTCATGGATTGAAACCATGCGGCAATTAATTTGCCTCCCCAGGAAAGGCGGCCAAAGGTGCTGGGGTTGTTGATTTCAATGATGAAAAAGCCCACTAGTCCTAATATCCAAAGGGCGATGCTGGTGGTTAAAGAAGTTTTGAAATTTAACGAGAAATTGGAGCGGCTATTGCGTTGATAAAATTCTCGCGATCGCACCCGGTTTCTTCGTCTCAATATCAACCGTTGCCACTCACCGGAACGCACCCACACCACAATTTCCATAATGACCTGGTAGCCTACGGCGCCGCCAATAACCAATAACGACACTACGGTGTTTAGAAATGGATGGGTGACATACTCGGAAAAACTGTTGTCAAACAGGCTAAATCCGGCGTTATTAAAGGAATTAATGCTGTGGAAAATTGCCAGCCAAAGTCCTCGGCTCGCGCCATAGTCGGGGGCGAAAACTGAAAATAGTAAAAATATGCCGGTGATTTCAAAAATCAACGTCACGCTGATAATTGATTTCACCAAATTTCGTACGCCCGACAGCCCCGGTGTATCCAGAGTTTGTTTGAGAGCCACCTTTTCTCGCAAGGCAAACCGCTGACCGAACAGCAGCAGCAAAAATGTGGTGGCGGTCATATAGCCGAGCCCACCGATTTGTACCAGGCTGACCAGGGTTAGCTGCCCGAAGCCCGAGTAAAATTCCCCCACGTTCACCACCGATAGTCCGGTAACGCATACGGCAGAGGTGGCGGTAAATAGGGCGGTTAGGGGGTGAACCCAGGTGCCATCGCTGCTGGAAATGGGTAGGCACAACAGAATGGTGCCCACGGAAATTACCGCGAGAAATCCCAGGCAAATGCTGCGGGCAGGGGTCATAGTTTGCTTACGTCGCTAAAGCCGCCCACAGTTTATACGGACACGGGCTCAGATTGGCGATCGCCCTCCGCCTTTTCGGGGGACGCCCCAACGCCGCGCACCGCCTTAAACATGCCAAAGCGACAGAGCCCGGCACCAAACGCAATACGCATCAGGATTAGGGTGGGCACTTCCCGAGCTGACTTAATAAAGCCCGATACGCCAAATTTAATGAGCCCCGCCGGTCGTGCGATGCCCTGCCAGATGGAGTCGAGCCATGAGGGTAAGGTTTCCTGTGTCCAGTCGGCGGTGGTAACGCTGCCGTCGGTGTAGCCCGTTTCTTCCAATAATTCTGCAAATCCTTCGATGCTGGAAAATGCCGGGTGGGACCACTGGTCCAGAAGCTGTTTCATCACCGGTTTTTCCCAGCCGCTTAGGGGATTTTGGCGGTCGTCCCGCTGGTTCCAGTCCGCCACCACCAGGATTCCGCCGGGTTTTAGCACTCGCAACAGCTCCCGGGCAAAGGTGGCTTTGTCGGGCATATGGGGACCGGCTTCGATGGACCACACCACGTCAAAGCTGGCGTCGGGATAGGACAGGTTCATGGCGTCGTCCACTTTAAACTGCGCCGTTACGCCGTCGGGGGTTAGCTCGGTTGCTCGCGCTACCTGTTGGGGGCTGATAGTTACGCCGGTTACGTCGAAGTTGTAATCCTTTGCCAAAATTCGGCTGCTGCCGCCAATGCCACAGCCCACGTCCAATACCGTTGTGCCCGCGTCCAGCTTATCCAAGCCGCCCCACTTCACCATTTCGTGGACAAAATCTTCCTTCGCCTGCAAAAAGTCCGTGCGGCGCGGGGGACTGCCGTAGTGTCCCAGGTGGATATGCTCGCCCCAATAAAATTCCAGGATGCCGTCGTTGGTCCAATCATCGTAGGACTGGGCAACGGTGTCGGCGGACTCGTATTGGCGGGGGGTGATGAGGTAAATGGCGATCGCCACCACGGGCAGACCAACCAGTAAACCCAGCAGCACAGGAAAACTCATGGGATGTACACACTTTTTAACATTGGCGTTTGATTATTATAGTGCGCTGTCCCTTTTCCCCCTGTCTACAATTGGGTTTATTGGTGAATTGATTTAATTGCGGCACTGGTGGCGATCGCTCCTCTCCCATGACAGAAACCAACGACAATCAGCCAATCATCAACCAAACCCACAGCGGCAGTGGTGATAACGTCGCTGGGAATAAGGTGGTGAACAATTACTATCCGCAGCCGGAGACGACGGAGCGGACAGGGCGGGTTAATAATTTGGCGGGGCGGGGGATTGATGACCCTCGCCGGTTTGTGGGGCGGGGGGATGAGCTGCGGATTTTAGCCGAAAAGTTGGGGGCGGCTTCGGTGGTTGCCATTACCGGGCTGGTGGGGATGGGGGGCGTGGGGAAGTCGGAGTTGGCGGTGCAGTTTGCCAAACAATTTGGGACGGCGGAAAGATTTCCCGGCGGGGTGGTTTGGTTGTCGGGGTCCCAGTTTTTGTTGGATTTGGTGGGGGTGGCTCAGGGGGCGTTTTTGACTGTGGCGGATATGGAGCGGCTGGGGAAGTTGGAGACGGAGGGACAGAAGGCGCGGTTTTGTTGGGACCGTTGGCCCGCTGGCGATGTGTTGGTGGTTGTGGATGATGTGGTGGAATTTAAGGCTGGGATTAAGCCGTTGTTGCCGCCGGATAAACGGTTTCGGGTGTTGTTGACGACGCGGAATCGGAAGCTGTTGGCGAAATCCAATTGTGTGTTTTTGGATGTGTTGGATTTGGAGAAGGCGCTGGCACTGTTGACCGTTTGGGTTGGGGCGGAGCGGTTGGGGCGGGAGCGGGATTTGGCGGTGGAGTTGGTGGAGCGGTTGGGGCGGTTGCCGTTAGCGATCGATTTGGTGGGGGCGTATTTGCAGGAGGATGAGGATTTGTCGTTGGCGCGGTTGCTGGTGGGGCTGGAGGAGAAGGGGTTGAAGGCGACGGCATTGACCGAAGTGACGGAGGATGTGCAGGCGGAGCGGGGGGTGGCGGCGGCGTTTGAGTTGAGCTGGGAGCGGTTGTCGGCGGGGGCGCAACGGTTGGCAGTGTTGTTGGGATGTTTTGGGTTGGCTCCGGTGCCTTGGGATTTGGTGCAGCAGTGTTTACCGGAGGAAGATGGGGAGCAGTTGGACCATTGGCGCACCCGAGAGCTACAGCGCCTGAGCTTATTTGAACGGCAGGGGGAGGGGCTTTATGGGTTGCATCCGTTGATTTGGCAGTTTTTCGGGGAGAAAAGAGCCCGCTTCCAGGACGGGGAGGCATTGCAACAGCGCTTTTTAAACACCCTGGTCGCCATTGCCAAAACCGTTCCCCAAGTTCCCACCCTGTCGGACCAAAACCGCACCCGCGCCGCCGTCCCTCATTTAGAACACGCCACCGAATTCACCGACCAGATTGCTGCTGAAGATAGCGAATACACTTGGCCATTCACTGCCCTAGCCCGCCTGGCGCAATCCCAAAGCCTTTGGCAGCAGGCGGTACAGTATCGACAAAACGCCCTAAAAACCACCGAAACTCGCCAGGGAGCGAACCATCCCGACACCGCCACCAGCTTGAATAATTTAGCGGAATTGTATTGGTTTCAGGGACGTTATGAAAAAG
>ERZ1740067.88-NODE-88-length-70576-cov-12.514088_pt1 | contig 70576 bp, 67 predicted proteins | sample MGYA00581736_ERZ1740067 | MGnify/ENA primary metagenome ERZ1740067 (study PRJEB43018, sample SAMN04849236) | marine metagenome | isolation source: floating plastic debris | place: Pacific Ocean | collected 2008-08-27 | study: EMG produced TPA metagenomics assembly... | reverse complement strand
CTCATCTGTTGGCATTTTCCTACAGCCACTGCATAGTCAATCCCGTAGAGCCATATGTCTACTTTCGAGGAATTAGTCAGAGAGTTGTTGCAGGCGACTAAGCGAGTGGATAAAAGCCTGCTAGGGCTGAAGAAAAACACCGCGCAGATACATGAAAAGTACGAGCCGCGAGCAGAATTTGACCGCTGGAAGCAAACGCTAGGCGGTAGAAAATGGAAGCGGCAGCAGTACAAACTGCAAGAGGGACGGTGCAGTGGTTGTCGGCAGTCGATATCGTTGAAAGGGTCGCATATCGATCATATTAAGCCGCTGAGTCGTTACCCTAGTTTGGCGATCGCACCTCACAACCTTCGCATACTCTGTGCAGACTGCAATCTCACTAAGGGAAACAAAGAGACTAAGGGCAACAAAGAGAGAGAAGATTTGTAGTGAGAATGACTGCCCCTGTCGCGATTTGAACTAATGCTGTTGATAAACTTTGGGCGTTGTTCCTGTGATTTGACGAAAGACTTTTGTTAAATGAGTTTGATTCGCAAAACCACAGTCTAGGGCAATGTCGCTAATTGACAGGATCTGTTGTTTCACGGCTTGCTGCTTGAGTAACTGCTTGGCTCGTTCCACCCGCTGCTGCATTAAATACCGATAGGGTGCAATCCCCACCGATTGCTTGAAGGCGCGGCTAAAGTGGGATTTGCTCATGCTATTCAAGGTTGCCAAATCCAAAATTGATACATCTTGTGCCAAGTTAGCCTGGATATAGTCAGTGACTCGCCTTAATTGCGATCGCGATAAGCCGTTAGCTTTGAATGCCTTTGAAGGTTTGCTGGCTGTGTAGTTCTGAACTAAACGAGCGGCAAGTGCTGTTCCTATTGCTTCGCCATACAGCTGACCAGACAGACAGCCCGTTTGGATTTCTGTTTTAAGTGCGATCGCTAATTGTTGAATTACTGGATCATCTATTGAAAACTGTGGAATTATTTCTACGTCCCGTCCCGTCAATTCCTGAGTAGTTTGATTCAACAATGTTGGACAAATTGCAATCACCGAAAACTCGATTTCTTTGTCCCAGTTTGTCCAATGAGCTAGAAAAGCTGGAATAATATCTACGCGACCGTTGCCGTGAGCATAGTGTTTCAGTTTTCCGTCTAGAGAACGCTCTGCTTTGAAGCAACTTTTTGGATGTGTGATCACCAGTGAATGTTGTAAAAGGCAATGCTCCACCGTTTTGTGGGGAGGATGGCAGTAGTGAGTGAAGGTTATTCCTTTCCATTCCGTATGATGGCTAGCGACTAGGGGTGAGTGTGGCAGCACTCGCACGGCTTCCTGTGGGTTTGTAAGATCAAATGTGGAGATTGCAAGGGTCATAGCGGGCTTTAACCCAGCCAAGGTCTCACATTCCAAGCAGGATTAGAATAATTTTAGCAGGATTGGATGAGACGACAGGTTGAGGCTGAACCTAGTGTAGAGGCACTCATAAGAGGCGATAGTCTATGTCAGAGCAACCTACACCAGAAATCGAACTGTTACGCGCAGCGTATACGGCCTTTAACGCGCGTGACCTTGATGCGGCTCTCTCGCTCATGACTTCCGATGTGCATTGGCCAAGAGCATTCAAAGGTGGCTTTGTTTGTGGGCCTGAAGAAGTGCGCGCTTACTGGATGGAGCAGGGGAGCGAAATTGATGCACATGTTGAACCAGTTTCCCTTTATCCAGAGGAGGGTGGACGGATTTTGGTCGATGTTCACCAGGTCGTTCGCGATATGGCCGGAGCCGTACTTGCTGATGAGCATGTTGGTCATCGCTACACCATTAAGAATGGCTTGATTCAAGGTATGGAGATTTGCTCACTTTCATAGTAGGTAACACGAGTCAATTCATAAAAAGGTTGGCCCTATTGATTCTTTTCTATCGTGCTCCTCCCTAAAACGCCTTATCAAGCCAGAAACAGCAAGCGGTACCGAGCGTGAGTATCGCTGCAAGGAAAGGAACCTTGTGTATGGCCGCATTACACATATGAAGGGTGCTTATTAAAGTCGCTGTTTAGTTAGCGGTAAAACTAGAAACCTGTTCTGGAACACGATTGACTGGCACATCTCACTGGCATATCTCACTGGCATATCTCACTGGCATATCTCAATAGTGCAGTGCTAAAAACGAATGTTTTGATACATCCAAATCAATCACATGACTAGAATGGTGAAACTAAGGGTAATAGCTCTTTTCATTGTATTGAGAGTGTCTCATAATAGACAGTAATATTGAGTTTTGAAACATAGAACTCACTCTATCCTTCGAGAACGCCGAAGGCGAACGAGAAGAGCAAACGCTATAGCCCTCTCCCATCCAAAAACTATCAAATGGGAGAAGGGAAACAAGCGTGAAGAGTCCCAAAAATGGGATGGGTATTTTAGGAATGATGATGCAGTTGGTGATAAATGGCAACGGTCAATACAGAAGGCTGGGATCAGCTATGGAGAGCCAGTAAGAAAAAGGGGATTGCCTGTATGGCGATCTCAGCGGCTGCTTTCGCAGCTTCGGTGTATGCCTGGCACAGCACACAGTCGTTTTTAGTAAATGCCATCCCCGCCGAAGGAACGGTGGTTGAGATTGACACCTTTACCCGCCCGAATCAACGCGATACGCAATATGAAGCCAGGATTCAGTTTTTCACAGAATCTGGTGATTCGATTGAAATTCAAGCCACTAATAACGTCCCAGGATATGCCGTAGGCGACAACGTCAAGATTCTCTACGAAATAGACAGACCTTACCTGGCAATTCCTGACGAGTATTTTGCCAAGTGGGGCAGTTCGCTGATTTCAGGTGCTTTAGGCGTACTTTTGTTGTTGGCAGGTGTGAGCTTTTACCGGCGGGCTTCATCTCGTACTGCCTCGCTTGCGTCCTTGCCGTGAACCAATTGGACCCTTGTCCGAGATACAACTAATTTCGCTCACATCGGCCTGTAACCCCTATTCTGTCCTATAGATTTTCCTCTTAATCGCCTGAAATTCGTAGCTAAATACAGCCTTATATCGTCCGCTGCGTGAAGGATGTGGCGAGATGTGAGCGTTCTATGCCAATACTCGTTTGATGGTGATGGCATAGCCCCTCCGACGGAGGATCGCACTCACTTCGGCTAGAATACCTTCCTCTTCTAGTAACTTATCTAGCGAAGAACCAATATGCGGATTAGCAGTCATTAGTGGGCTTCAACGGTGTTCTTTCTATCGAGATTTACTCGGTTACCATACACATCAATACCTTCACGGCCTAGAGCTAGTCTGGTGTTCCTCATAGATGACGTTGATTTTTGCTCGGCTGCAAGTATTTCATAGGCTTTAACATCGACTAGAATCCCAGCATAGACCCAGATCTTCTGGCTTTCTCCTTGTGTCATGCTTTTCATTTTTTCGTAAATAACTTAACTTGAGCAGTTACCTCGAGCTGATAGATTTTAGTCATAGTTAGTGCTCAGTCTCGTTGCGTTTAGAGGTCTTGAAACATGAAAGCAAGTTTGAAGTTTTTTGCCCTGAAACCCTCTGTACTCTTATCGGCTGTCTTATCTGCTTTGACCCTACCGCTACTGACACCAGACGTGCGGGCGCAGGACGAGCCATCACCAGAGCCTGTAGTGAGTTGTTTGTACGCTGCTGATATGGGCGAGATCGATCCACTGGCAAATCAAGGATTCATCACTGCGCGTGAAATTGAAGGCAACACCGAATTTTCTTTCGTTTCGGCGTTCCAAGCCCTCGATAGTGACAGTGTTGCTGAAAACCCTGAACAACAGGTACTTTTCAGATCGGCTAATACGATCGTCTTCTCGGGGATGTCGCTCGACGAGGCGCGATCGCAGCTTTTTACAGGAGACATCAGCTACTACAACAGGCTAGTGGGTAGATCAGCGGATACTGATGTAACCGACGAGAGGATGATCGTGAATGAGAATCTGGACTGCGGTGAATCAACAGTAGAAGACCCAGATACCCCTCCGGTGACAGATGGCCAAATGCCGAATCCTGACTTGGATCTAGCCAGTTTGCCAGATGGCAATTACCGAGTAGTTTCTGCAAACTTTCCTGTGCGAGTTGTAACCGATGATGAGCTGCTAGAGGCCGGTGGGGCACTGTTTTTATTTCGCAAGGATGGCGATCGCGTGACCGGAACCTTCGGCTACATCGATCACGAAGGCGGCTCTTGCATGTCCGGAACGCTATCGGACAATCGCGTAATGGGCGATGCTTATGGCTACAGTGACACGATTCGCTCTGGCGTGTTTTTAACGTTGGGCGATGAAGCTGGGGACAATCGCTATCCCAACTCAGTTTTAGATCTGTCCAGCTTTTCTCGGATTAATGCTGGCACGCGGCTACCGGCAACTAGCTGCCCATAGATAGCCTTTTACTGTGTTTCTTCTTTCAGATGACTATATCTATCGCAGAGCTAGAACGCGACATCATCGTAAGCGTACAGAAGCTAAACATCTCTCCGATGAGGAAACGCTTACTAGGGGCAGTGCAGTTAGCTAGGCGAATCACCTCACGGCTTGGCTCGGGGGGCTTGTTGCGTTTCCAAAGGCAAGGGCATCAGCTAATCAATGGAGAGTGGTTTTACCTAATCTAAGGTAAGGCGCACTTACTGTTGCTCTGCCAGTTGCAGTGAGTCCAACAACATGCATGTTGTTCTAAATAAAGTGTGCTTTCTACTTCTGTTGAAAAAGATAAAACACTTTCGCTTCTTGACCCGTTAGTGAATCTTCGAGACCTTGGCAAGCGCCTTTCCGCAGTGAGCAAGAAACACAATCCAAAGCCAGATTATCAGCACTTGTTGTTCCTCTCGCTGCCGAAGGAACAATATGATTGATGTGAAAGGTAGCCACTTAGCCTTTGCATAAATCCCTGTTGATGTTTCTGCATATTCCTCATCTCTTGAGTGTAGAAAACATAACTATCCATGACGGGGAAATCATGTTTGCCGAGCTGGCTGCCAGACTGAACCCATTCGCGGCTCCCTTGAGCTATCAGCTGCTTCACTCATTCGATTTGTTTGGCACCATTGTGTTTGCTAGCATCGGTGCCTTGGTCGCTTATGAGCAGCAGCGCAATAGCCTGAGTGCACTGCTATATGCGTCGCTCACAGCGCTGGGTGGCGGTACCATTCGTGACGTTTTGCTGGGCCAGCAGCCTGTGTTTTGGATGCGATCGCCCCTCTACCTACACCTCGCACTCACCTCAGGGCTCCTCACATTTGTACTTGCTCACCACACCACCCTCAAAAAAGAACACTTCTGGCTAGCAGATGGCATCAGCCTAGCGATCTTCACTGTCGTCGGTATCCAATCCACGCCAGTCGCTCTCTCTACAGCTCTATTTTTGAAGCCACTAAGCTGCGTGTTACCGCTATTGCTGGGCTTAATAACAGGCGTTGCTGGAGGACTCATGCGAGACGTGATTGCTCACAAAACGCCCTGTGTGTTGCAGACTCCATCTTTTGCGATCGCATCGCTAACTGGCGGCAGTCTCTATCTCTTTCTCATAGGCTTACAGCTACCGGAAATCCTTGCTGTTTTAGGTGCGATCGCAGCTGTACTTCTCGTTCTGACACTTTCCAATCGTTCTTTCTTCAGTTTAAATCTCTGTAAACATCACGCTATCGGCAACATCCTCCAACAGCGATAGGTCGATTCCCCAGTGTAGATCTCTCTTTCTTTTCTATTCTGTTACCGAATCCGACAACAGAATGTACGTTTTTCTGTTTTAATCCGTCTTGAGCTAGACAAAAACTTGCGACAGTGGACAAGCAAAATCGGGCAATAGAGGAGACGTTAGCGTGTCTTCACTAGTTAGTGTCATCACAAGTGAGAGTTTTCCCTCTTCACGTCTGTACACTTCTATCTGCTTTGTAAACCGGTCAGCAATCCAGTATTCTCGTACGCCCTGCACAGAATAAAACTTGAGTTTAGCTTCTCTATCACGACGAATATTATCTGCGCCAGAAGAAAGTACCTCAATCACCAACTCAGGCATCTTCGTCAAATGACCCGATTCATCTTCAATCAATGCCAATCTTTCTTTCGAGACCCAAACCAAATCTGGAATTACATTATCCGCATCAGATAGCACAACACCAGGTGCCGTGATGACTTCACCCAGTCCAGTTTGCACTGACCACAGGTCCAAAGCTGTATTGAGTTTCCCGCCTACCTGCTGGTGCCTACGATGAGGGGATCTAGTCACAAACAGCTCTCCGTCCATGATTTCGTAAGTTGTCCATTCATTTTGCGGCAGTACTTCTAGATCACGAACTGTCCACCGAATGCTTGATTTAGGTTGAGCGATCATCACGTCGTCCGCTTACTTGCTGCCTATTATAAAAGCCCTACGTCTTTATCTAGTAAAACGCAGGGCTTTCATCTACCTATCTACTGTTAGTCGAGCCTGTTACCCTACCGACCAACGCCGATATATTGGAACCCTGCCGACTCAAGTCCCTTTTGATCCAAGAAGTTGCGACCGTCAATCATCACAGGCGCATTCATTAATCCAGCCATCTTGGCGTAGTCCAAATTCTTGAACTGTGCCCAATCTGTGACCAGTACCAGTGCGTCACAGCTATCTGCCAAGCGCTCTGGGTCTGTTTCTACAATCACACCAGAAAGACCTTGGCTCACGCCACTCTGTGAAACGATTGGGTCATAGGCTTTCACCTTCGCGCCCAGTCTGTTCAAGCTCTCAATCATAATCAACGAAGGCGCGTCGCGCATGTCGTCTGTATCAGGTTTAAAGGTGAGACCCAGCAATCCAACTGTCTTACCCTTCAAAATCTTCAACACTTGCTGAAGCTTCTCTACGGTGAGCAAGCGCTGGCGAGTATTGACATTGATCGTCGCTTTTAGCAGCTCCGCGTCGTAGCCGTAGTCATCACCGGTATGCACCAGCGCTGATACATCCTTAGGAAAGCAGGAGCCGCCCCAGCCGATGCCCGCCTGCAAGAATTTGCTGCCGATGCGAGAGTCTAGGCCGATGCCGGATGCTACTTGGGTGACGTCTGCTCCAACGCGATCGCAAATATTCGCCACTTCATTAATAAAGCTAATCTTCGTCGCCAAAAACGCATTTGACGCATACTTCACCATCTCCGCCGAACTCAGGTCCGTCGTCACCACAGGCACAAACTCCGCACTAGCGTCTTCCGCAAACTTACGCTCCACAATTGGTGTGTACAAATCTTTCATCATGCCAAGCGCCTTTTCGCTGTCGCTACCCAGCACAATCCGGTCAGGATTAAACGTATCAAATACCGCCGAACCCTCACGCAAGAACTCAGGATTACTCACTACGTCAAAGGAAGCATCACCTTTACGCTCAGCCAATCCGTCGAGCACAATCATCCGCACCCAGTCACCAGAACCAATAGGCACTGTCGACTTATTTACAATCACCTTGTAGCCACCGTTCAGGTTTTCACCAATGCCACGAGCCACCGCTTCTACATAGCGCGTATCGCTCTCACCAGTCGGCAGCGCTGGGGTACCCACAGCAATAAACAAAATGTCGCCATGGCTGACGCCTGCGCCCAAGTCGGACGTAAACTCCAAATTGCCCGACTCCATCGAAGACTTCATCAGGTCAGAGAGGCCTGGCTCATAGATCGGTGACTGGCCCGATTTCATCAGCTGCACTTTCTCTTCGTTGTTATCTACACAAATCACATGGTGGCCAATGTGAGATAGGCAAACGCCCGTCACAAGACCAACATAGCCAGTTCCAATGACACATACACGCATGATAGTTACTTCTCTAATAAATAGTGATTGAAAAGATGATGGATGAACGGCCGCTTCTAAGAAGCCGCAGTGACGGTATCTGGCAGGTTTTCGCTCAAGGTGCCGTTGGCTTCCATGCGCGCTTTAAAGTCGGCAATGGTTTTTTCTAGCCCGGCTTCCAAGCCCACATTTGGCTCCCAGCCCAAAAGCTGCTTCGCCTTAGTAATATCCGGCTTACGGCGCTTCGGATCGTCTAGGGGCAAAGGCTTGTACTGCACACTCACGTTGGGATTCACCATGCGCTGAATCGTTTCAGCCAGCTCCAAAATGGTGTATTCACCAGGGTTGCCGATGTTAATTGGACCCGTTTGGTCACTGTTCATTAGCCGAATGAAGCCTTCTACCAGGTCAGAGACATAGCAGAAGCTGCGCGTTTGCTGACCGTCGCCATACACGGTTAAAGGCTGACCACTCAGTGCCTGCACAATAAAGTTACTCACCACCCGGCCATCGTTTTCCAACATGCGAGGGCCGTATGTGTTGAAGATACGCACCACCCGAATATCTACATCATTCTGACGGTGATAGTCGAAAGAAAGTGTCTCGGCCATGCGCTTGCCTTCGTCGTAGCAGCTACGAATGCCGATGGGGTTTACGCTGCCCCGATATTCCTCGGGCTGAGGATGTACTTCTGGGTCGCCGTAGACTTCTGATGTTGATGCTAGGAAAAACCGAGCCTTTACTCGCTTGGCTAGGCCCAGCATGTTGAGCGTGCCCAGCACATTGGTTTTCACCGTTTTCACTGGGTTGTACTGGTAGTGAACCGGTGAGGCCGGACAGGCCAAATGATAAATCTGGTCAACTTCCAAGCGAATCGGTTCGGTAATATCATGCCGAATCATTTCAAAGTAGGGGTTGTCCATCCAGTGGACAATGTTGCGCTTGTGACCGGTGTAAAAGTTGTCGAGGCAGATGACATCGTGCTGCGCTGCCATCAGCCGATCGATGAGATGAGAGCCGATGAAGCCAGCACCTCCAGTGACCAAAATTCTCATAGAGTTAATGCCCGAAAAGACCTAAGCGGTAAATACCAACGAGTAGTTGTTAAAGCTACTTTGTTAAAAACTAACAAAGATTTCTTGATACATTTAACAAAAAATTTGGCATTCACCAAAACTTCAACCGTTTCTATGAATGCCCAAAATTTGGATGGTCTTATCAAAAATTGTGGTTATTACGTCAGCTTTAGCGCTGCCAACTAGCTGTTGTTATGTCAGCTTTAAGACTGCCATGAATGCTTCTTGCGGTACGTCTACCGTTCCTAATGACTTCAGTCTTTTCTTTCCTTTTGCCTGCTTTTTCAGTAGTTTTTTCTTTCTCGAAATATCACCGCCGTAGCATTTCGCTAGTACATCCTTGCGCAGTGCGGGAATGCTCTCGCTGGCGATAATTCGGCTGCCAATCGAAGCCTGAATTGGAATCTTAAACTGGTGGCGAGGGATAAGTTCTTTTAGTTTCTCTGTGAGTGCTCGGCCTACGTTGTAGGCCTTGTCTCTATGCACAATCGCTGCTAGCGGATCTACGGTGTCACCGTTGATTTTTACATCTAGCTTCACTAAGTTATTCACTCGATACTCAATGAGGTGGTACTCCATGCTGGCGTAGCCGCGCGATCGCGACTTCATCTGATCAAAAAAGTCAGTCACCACCTCTGCCAGCGGAATTTCATAAATCAGCGTTGTACGCCCTGGTGTTAGGTACTTCATATCTTGAAACTCACCGCGCCGAGTTTGGCACAGCTCCATCAGCGTGCCGACAAATTCCTCTGGTGTGATGATGTCTACCCGCACGTAGGGCTCTTCGATTTTTTCACGGTACTGCGGGTCGGGCAGGAGGCTAGGATTGTCAATCTCTATCATCTCTCCCTGCACCGTATACACCTTATAGATCACAGAAGGCGCGGTCGTAATCAGGTCAAGGTTGTACTCACGCTCTAGTCGCTCCTGCACAATTTCCATATGCAGCAGGCCCAAAAAGCCGCAGCGGAAGCCAAAGCCCATAGCGCTAGAGGTTTCTGGTTCGTATTGTAGGGCCGCGTCGTTTAGCCGAAGCTTGTCGAGGGCTTCACGCAAGTCTTCGTACTGATCCGAGTCGGTGGGGAAAAGCCCGCAGAACACCATCGGCTTCGCTTCGATATAGCCTGCCAGCGGTTCTGGTGCAGGTGATTTCACTAGCGTGATGGTATCGCCGACCCTGGCGTCTTCTACCGACTTAATCGAGGCGGCAATGTAGCCTACTTCACCTGCATGCAGTTCATCGACTTTTACTTGGCCAGGAGAGAGTACGCCGAGTTCGTCGATTTCGTATTCTTTGCCAGAGATCATTAGGCGGATGCGATCGCGCTTTCTCACCACCCCATCCATCACCCGAAAATACACAATCACCCCGCGATAGCTGTCGTAATAGCTATCAAAAATCAGCGCCCGCAGCGGTTCCTCCGTCTTATCTTCTGGGGGCGGTACTAAATAGGTAATCGATTCCAAAATCTCATCAATGCCAATCCCTTCCTTCGCCGATGCCATCACCGCATTGCTGCAATCGAGGCCCACCACTTCTTCTATTTCCTGCTTCACCCGCTCCGGGTCTGCCCCTGGCAAATCCACCTTATTCAGCACTGGAATGATCTCTAGATCGTTTTCCATCGCCAAATACACATTCGCCAGCGTTTGCGCTTCTACCCCTTGCGATGCGTCTACGACTAGAAGGGCACCTTCGCACGCAGCCAGCGAGCGAGACACCTCGTAAGTGAAGTCCACGTGCCCCGGCGTATCGATCAAATTCAGCACGTACTGCTCACCGTCTTTGGCGGTGTAGTCCATACGGGCGGCTTGCAGCTTAATCGTGATGCCCCGCTCACGCTCAATATCCATCGAGTCGAGGAACTGTGCCTTCATATCTCTGTCGCTGACCGTCCCTGTTTTCTGCAGCAGCCGATCGGCTAGAGTCGACTTGCCATGGTCAATGTGGGCAATGATAGAAAAATTGCGCAGCCGTGAAACAGGTACATCGGTCATGGAGGGGCCAGGAAAATCTAAACTTATCTTAAATCCTACCGTCCGTGTCTGGGAATGAACCGTGTGTTGGAAATAGGCCGTGCTTTGGAAAATCACGATGCCGGTACTGTACCGATAAAAATAACTAGAGATTCTCTGATAGAAATGGGATTGCTAGTAGAAGTTATCAAGTATTTTCAGTGTTTTGTAGCTGGCCTGTGGTCAGATTAACGATTAATGCCGACCGAGTGATCAATAATGAATAAGCGATAACCTTGACTCATGTTGGGTTCATCAGCTATCAGTGCTTTCCATCTACCGTTCCGCATCCATCGTAGTTGCTGCTATCGCAGTGACTGTGCTCTTCTGCTAAGCCTTTGCGTTTATGGGTTTGTTCCTGTGCCTGCATGGGTCTGTCTAAGTCTCTTAGCTTAATGCAATGCCTCGGTCTGCTCACCCTGCTTCATCCCTACAGTCTCCCGAATTAATTGCGCTGCCAGATAGCGATCCGGTGGCACTGTTTGGTGAGTCGACAGACGCGAGCGATGTCCTGGTCGTCACCCATACCGAGCAGGGCGAAATTTTGTCGCTGCACTGGCCCGAAGCCAGAGAGTGCAACGTTTGTAACGACTTAACAGGGCAGTCGGTAGAAGCCTTGTTTGGTCCGGTAGCGGTCGAACCCTACTTGGTGCAGGTCTCCGAAGTGCTCGCCCAAGGTTCTCCGGTCTCGTTCCAGTGTGTTGTGCGCTGCGGTCAGCAGCCTATCAGCTTTGAGATGGTGCTAAGCCCGCTGCCACTGAGTTCTGCTCTACCGTCGCCGGACACTGCTAAATCAGACGTCATTAAATCGGATGTCATTAAATCGGACGTCATTAAATCAGATCTCCCCAAATCAGACGTTTCCAAATCAGATACCAAAGGCCAAAACTCAGATAACGCTGTAGCCGCTCACTTTGGCGAGAGTGCCACTGATCGTGGTAATGCAGCCACCGCAACGGGCTCAGCTATTGGCATTGTGGGTGTGGGTCGCCGCATTGTGCCCAAGGTCGCTCAGCTTTCCGAAGTCCGGTTGGCCAATAGCAGCGGTGTCGGTGGTGGTAGCAGCAGCTATTACGGTCTGCTCTCCCAAGTCGCCGCCAAAATTCGTAAAACGCTCGATTTAAAAACAATATGGCAGCAGACGGTGGACGGCCTAGGCGAGATGCTGGCTCTCGACCGCTGCCTGGTATGCAACTACTCTCAGGCGATGCAAACGGTCACCGTTGTCGCCGAATACTATCAGCCAAATTTGTACTCTTGCCTGGGTAAAACGTTCGACTTAGCACTAAAAACCGACTTTTTAGATACTTTGCAGAGTTTAGAACCCGTCATCTCCGACTTTGACCAGTCTGATTTCGATCACAGTGTTGGCGATGCACCCTATACCGTGCTGACGGTTGCTACCTGCTACCAGAACGAGCCCAATAGCATTTTGGTGTTGCAGCAGCCGCCCATGCGTCCCTGGCAGCCTTTTGAAATTGAGCTGATTCAAGATTTGACGGATCAGGTGGGGACTGCGATCGCCCACGCCAAACTCTTCAGCGACAGCAAAAACATCACCCAAGAGCTACGGACCAAATCCAAAGCCCTCAGGCAAACCAACGATCAGCTCCTGCGCAAGCAGGTAGAGCTAGAAGAAGCCAAACGCCAGGCCGAAGAAGCCTCCCGTCTCAAGAGTGACTTCTTGGCCAATACCTCCCACGAGCTGCGCACCCCGCTCAACGGCATGATCGGCTTCTTGCGCCTCGTGCTAGACGACATGGCCGATGATGACGCCGAGAAAACCGAATTCATTCAGGAATCGCACAACTCCGCCATTCACCTGCTGAACCTGATCAACGATGTGCTCGACATCGCCAAAATTGAAGCGGGCAAAATGGACATAGAAATGAGCGCCCTGAGCCTCAAAGAGCTGCTGAGCGAGCTGGAAAAATCTCAGCGGCTGCATATCGAGCGAAGCGGCCTCGAATTCCACATTCAGCTGCCTGCCACCCTGGACGAAATCAAGCTGTACAGCAACTATCGGTGGCTCAAGCAGGTATTGCTCAATCTCGTTAACAACGCCAATAAGTTCACGCACGAAGGCAGTATCACTATCGACGTGGAAATTAAGCCCGTACCCTTTGATTTTGATGAGCAAACTTGGCCAGGCCTAGTGAAAATCAGCGTCGCCGATACTGGCATTGGCGTCTCCCTCGAAAAGCAAGATCGCCTCTTTCAAACCTTTAGCCAGGTTGACAGTGCCCGCACTCGCCAGTACGAAGGCACCGGACTGGGCCTAGCTATTTCTCAGCGCCTGATCGAAGCGATGGGTGGCAAAGTGCAGTTCATTAGTATGGGCGAAGGTCTGGGCTCTACCGTTACTTTCACCACCATTTTGTACCAGGAGCCTGTGATGGAATTAAGTAGTCCTGCACCTACGGCTTAGTCGACTATCGCTATTACAAGTTGGCGCTATTACAAGTTGGCGCTATACAAATCGGCGCTATACAAATCGGGTTCTTGCCGCTTTGGTTGCCTCTAAGGTACTTTCTATCCCAGCCCAATCTTTTGCTTCTAGCTGTTCAATAGTGGTAGCAATGCTCTGCTGGTAGCGCTTGAGCGATCGCAGCACTTCCGCCCGGTTGTACTGCGCCATCATTAGTCCTAGCTCTGGGGTGCCCCCGCCTACCCGGCTCGTATCTCGAAAGCCAGAACTCGCTAAGTTTTCTGCCAGCTGACGCACCGTATCATCTGGCTCACTGACTGCTGAGCGTATTAAGTTAGCGCTTACCATCACAGGCAAGTGTGAAATCCACGCAACCGCTCTATCGTGCTCGGCGGGCGTACAGCGATATAGCACCGAGCCCAGTTCTTTTGCCAGCTGTTCAACGAGTGCGATCGCCGATTCATCTGTCTTCAGCTCAGCGCCGTCTCGTTCACCATCCTCTGACTCAGCACCGTCAACAGGCGTAATCACATACGAATTTCCTAAAAATAATCCGCGCTCAGCCGCTTCGATCCCCGCCACACTTTTTCCACTCATAGGATGACCGCCTACAAAATTTGGCCACTGCTGAGTTGCTGCTCTCACAAGCGCTCCCTTCACCGAGGCTACATCTGTAATCACTGTGGTAGGGGAAAGCACCTGCGCCAGCTGCGACACCATCGACACAATGGTGGCAATGGGCGTACAGACAAACACCACCTCGCAGGGAGCCAAACTAGCCAACTCGGTGTTGGCCTTGTCTACAGCCTGCACTGCCAGTGCTTGGTCACACGTTTGCTGCCTTCGCGCCACACCATATACCTCATGTCCATTGGCCTTAAGCTCCAACCCTATACAGCCACCAATGAGTCCTAGCCCGACAATTCCAACGTTCATTTAGCGTTCGTTTTCCTTTTTGATTGATAGCTCCCTATCGCGACGCCCTATCGAAACGATAGTTCGGTCGGTAGGGATAGGGTGGATATGGCACAATAAAGTCCATCCTAGAAGTGTTCTTCTTCTGTCACTTTGCGCCGCGCCGTTACCTTGATAAGACTTACTCACCTTTTACGCCTGTGATCGAAACAGAAGTTCACCAGCGCCTGCGGGCGTACCTTAGGGAACAAGGGCATACCCAGTGGCCGCACCATCTCACAATGGCCAGGCTGGTAGCAAGGGCTTTGCGAGTAGGCCGGAGTGCCCTCATCCAGACTGATAGCTTGGCCGCCTATCAGGGAACCTATCAGCTCAGCTACTTAATTCCCGCTTTGCTGTGGCCATCGCCTGCGGTGCTTGCCCTGCCAAAAGCCTTGCTAGACCCTATCCTGCAGCAGGCCATTCCAAACCTACAGCAGAATTTGCCTGTCATTAAGCCCGTGCAGCGAGGTGATCGCTGGCCCAGTGAAGATTTTCGGGGCCTGCTGGTAACCTCTGCTGAAGGGTGGCTCCGCGATCGCCTCAGCGCTGAACTCAATCCAGTAGAAAATCCAGGGAGTGATCGCTTGCTGAGCCGTTTCCCTGACAATATTCCGACCCTGATCGATGGCGTGGGTGAGCTAGAGCAGTGGGTGCGATCGCAGCTCAGCGTCTCTCTTTCTACCGCCGACTGGGACTCGCTCATGCTGGCCTTCCCTTCCCAGCGGTCCTTCATTCGCGATATGCGAGTGCGCATTACCCATGCCATTTTCCAGCATCCGGCAAATCCCTATAGCTGTCACCTCATCGATCAGCCAGAGACCACCCTGCTAGTCGACCTACACGAGGCTCTGCAAAATCACAGCATCGCCGGTCAAATGCCCCCCGTTTGGCAGATTTTCTGGCAGCGTTTCTTCCAGGCGGAGCGGCTAGCCTGGAGCCAGCTAAATCGCGAACTGGGCAGCGTGGTGCTGTGCTGCGGCCCAACCGATATTCACCAGGTGCTTGCGCCGGTGTGGCAGCGGCAGCCTGTGGTGCTAATAGGCTCCGCCCTAGATGCGGACAAAAAAGCAGTACGCTACCGCGATCGCCTCGGCCTCGGTGACATGACCTGCCTCGCCTTCGGGCCCGACCGCCACCACGATTTGGTCCAGCTCTACCTGCCCGACCGGCTGCCTATGCCCAACACCAGCCACTTCAAGTCGGCAGTCCTCCAAGAAATTCGCAGGCTATTGAGTGCCAGAATTGGCACCAGCGTAGGTACAGATATCGCCATGCCCGACCAGTCCTATTCAGAGCCGCTCAGCGGACCAACGGTAATTGTTGTGGGTGATATGCCGCTGAGGGCTCAGTTTGCCTCTGTGCTGGCAGCTGAATTTGGCTCACGCGTACAGCTAGAATCTCCCATAGAAGACAATGGCGTGCTGATTACCGGTTGGGACTATTGGCGCACCCATCAGAGCGAGTTTGAACCGCCAGCTTTGCTAATTATCACCACACTACCCATTCCCTCCCTCGAAAACCCGTTGGTCGCTGGTCGGGTTGCTACCTACAAGCGCCGCAGACAAGACTGGTTCAAGGCATACCTATTGCCAGAGGCGCTCAGTACGTTGCAGCAGGCGGTGGCTCCAGTGCGGTCACACCGCAGTGCCAACGGTGAAGCGGGTAGTGGCGTCGTTGCCCTGCTAGACAACCGCACCAACTATCGCAGCTATGGTCGTCAGGTACTGGCCGCGCTTAGCCCAGCCGCTCGCAGCAGCTACCTCGACCCCACTTGGTTCTCATCTCCAGAGTCTTCCTCTCGGGAGTAGCCCTGAATAAAAATTAACTAAAGCAAATTCAGCGCTGCTAGGTTCGCCCGCTATGATGTATTGCATACCCTTCATGTAAGTGTGCTGCCATGGGAGAATCTAGACGCCGTAAAGAAGAGCTAGGCGATAGCTATGGTAAGCCAGAGCCTTTCATCCGTGGCCTTCCTATCAGCAAAGAGGCTGCCGCAAAATTTGTTGACTGGACTACCAAAGGCGCTTGGGCTGGCATCATTCTAATGATTGTCGCTTGGCTAACCATTCGTTTTATCGGCCCTGGGTTTGGCTGGTGGACCTTAGTCAATTAGGGACGCGGTGAATTCGCTGAGTGAGCTGACTCGGTAGACTCGCTTAGGGCTTAGTTCCGTTCGATTCTTAAATGATTTCGTTACAAAAGTCCCCGCTAACCTAAAACCTAATAGCAGCTTTAGAAAGCTGCGCTTTCCCAGTGTTGACAGGTGTTTGATGCCCGTTCGCTGACTGCTGATTTTGCTAGCGTGTCAGCTTTTGCTCTGATTTCCGTAACAAAAAGGGGTGACTCCCCTCAACTTGACACTTGTTGCGTTAGAACGGAGTGGCAATCAATACACGGGGTACCTACTCGAAAAGCCGACGGGCTCAAGATGCAGCTTCTTCAAAACAAGTATCTTCAAAATATTTCCTGTGAACCTGCTCAGCTAAGGAAATATGTGACAGCTGAAAGCCTGCATCTGCTATGTCCGCATCATGGTCAACTCGCAGTATTGTCAACTAAACTGTGCACTTGGCTAAATTAGGCTACAATCGCTACAACTTAACAATTCTTAAGCTGCTACGCTCGATAGCTGATAGATGACTACTCACTGCTGGGTACATTGCGGTAGCCACAGATTAAAATTGTTACAAAAGTTTTTGTTCCGACGGGCGCAGCGTTGGTAACGCTCTCAGGGAAGTTCTGCTTCGCCAAATCGGGAACAAGCTACTTTATGGATAGCTTGTTAAAAGAATATTAAGCAAATTGTGTAAACTTATTAGATGGTGTAGAGGAAAGACAATGTTTGTCAGACTTGCAGATCAACACCGGCAGTTCGTTCAAGATCTTGTTTTGAACCTAAAAGCGCTGGCGGTAGTGCTAGAGAAAAGAGGATACCTAGCCTCTTGTTATACCTGTGGAGACGAATTAAACAGCGCCTCCTTTATGGTGAGCCTAGGTGGCGACCACCTGATTCGCTTCCTGGTTTCGGACTACGGGATCACTTGGACCGAAATGCGCGACGACCGCGAACTCATGAAGCTAGAAGGTGCTGAAGCAATTAGTCAGCTTCAGGAACTCGCTAACTTGATCAAGTATCAGGTGAGTCCTGCTGAATGTGAAGTTGTGGCCTAGTCGTCATACTTCGCAGGTGCGGCTTTAGTCGCCAGTGGGCTTGCTGTGGGCATCGTTGCTCTGTAGCTCCTAGCAGGATAGAACCCGATAGTATAAAGACCGCAATCGTAACGTGTGAAAGCATTGAAGCTGCGCGCTAATGATGAATTCATTACGCTGGCAATACTTTCAGTGGCAAAAACGTCCTTCCAAACATTATTTGGGAGGACGTTTTTGATAGAGAGGCGCATTGATTGATAAAGAGACGCATTATTGGTTAATGGCCAATGATGTTCGTAGGGAATGCTCTACTTCCTGCACGAGCGCAGGGCGATCGCTCAAGTAGCGCACTGCATTATCCCTACCCTGGGCAAAGTTCTCGCCCAGGTAGCTATACCAAGATCCGCGACGATCGATGATCCCGGCTGTTTCTGCTAGGTCAACAATGCAGCCTACTGCGGAGATCCCTTGGCCAAATAGGATGTCGAATTCCGCAATGCGAAAGGGAGGCGCTACTTTATTTTTCACAGTTTTGACTTTTACGCGAATACCAAAGTTTTCATTGCCCTGCTTTAGCGTTTGTAGTCGCCGAATGTCGAGCCGTACTGAGGCATAAAACTTGAGCGCGTTGCCGCCTGTAGTCGTTTCAGGGTTGCCGTATACCACGCCGATTTTTTGCCTTAGCTGGTTGAGAAATATCACCGTACAGCCAGATTTGCCAATGTTTCCCGTGATTTTTCGCAGGGCCTGACTCATCAGCCTGGCTTGCAGGCCCATGTGTGAGTCCCCCATCTCTCCCTCAATTTCGGCTCTAGGGACCAGCGCGGCGACTGAATCGATCACAACAATATCTACTGCTGACGAGCGCACAAGCTGGTCGGTGATTTCGAGTGCTGTTTCGCCGCAGTCGGGCTGTGAAATCAGCAAATTGTGAGTGTCGACGCCAATAGCTGCTGCGTAAATTGGGTCTAGGGCATGTTCTGCGTCGATAAAAGCAGCTGTGCCGCCTTCTGCTTGGACAGCTGCGATCGCATGCAGAGCCAGTGTCGTTTTCCCCGCACTTTCTGGCCCATATATTTCAATCACTCGTCCTTTTGGCAAGCCCCCACCTAGTGCAATATCGAGCGGCAGTGCCCCGCTAGGGATCGTCTCTACTTTTAGCTTATCCGTCTCTCCCAGTCTCATGATTGAGCCCTGGCCAAAGTGCCGCTCAATATTATTCAGCACGCGGCCCAACGCCTGCTGTTTTTCGCCTAGCTTTTCTTCTCTTGTTTTTTCTTTGGGCTGAACGGATGACTGAGCTTGTAGGGTACGGACCATGATTGCTCCAATCTGCTTGAAACGTATGTACTAATGTTTATCCGATTTTACCTAAGCTGTCTAGTAGGTAATAGGATATTTATTAACGACTGTTGACAGACCCAGAATTTCCGCAATGGCTGACATTCGCTCCGAATCAGTAACCGATATGGCTATCGGTGTCGCTGGCCTTACCGACTATCTCAAGCTATTGCTAGAGGAAGACGAGCAGCTGCGCAAAATTTGGGTGGTGGGCGAAGTTTCTAGTGCGAATAATCATCGCCAGGGCTGCTTCTTTACCCTGCAAGAGCCGGATGGGTCTGCTGCGGTGAACTGTGTGGTGTGGCGATCGCAGCTGCCCAGACTCTCCACCTCGCCAAAAGTCGGCGAACAGGTCACTGTCCTTGGCCAAATTCGGCTGTATCCCAAGCGCGGCTCCTATCAGCTCACGGTGTGGCAGGTACTTCCTGCGGGCGAAGGTCTGCAAGCATTGCTCTACCGTCAGCTGCGATCTCGCCTAGCCGCCGAAGGCCTTTTCGATGCCGCCCGCAAACGCCCCCTTCCCGCTTATCCTCAGACGCTAGCTGTTGTCACTTCGCCCCAAGCCGCTGCCTGGGGCGACATTCAGCGCACCCTGCTCCAGCGAAATCCCAGCGTCAAAATATTGCTTTCGCCTGCCACAGTTCAGGGCGCACAAGCCCCTGCCTCTATTGCCAAAGCGATCGCGCGCGTTGCCACAGACGGTAGGGCCGATGTCCTGGTACTCGCCCGAGGCGGTGGCGCAGCCGAAGATCTCGCCTGTTTTGACGATGAGCGTGTTGTCATGGCCATCGCTACCTCTGCAATCCCTGTGCTCACCGGCATTGGCCACGAACGTGATGAATCCCTCGCGGATCTTGTCGCCGATGTAAGTGCACATACCCCCACCGCTGCTGCGGAGCAGGTAGTCCCTAGTCTCGATGATTTGTATGGTGAGCAGATCCAATACTTGCAGCGTGTTGGTCAAGTTTTTGCCCGTAAGCTGCAAATCGCCCAGCAGCAGGTGCAATCGCTCGAAACCCGCCTTCAGCGCCTTCGCCTCGATCGCCACCTCGCCCAGCACCAAAAAGATATTCGCTGGCAGCGGCAGCAGCTCATTGCCAGTCTTACGCAGCGTCTGCAGCTTGCTACCCATCAGCACCAGCTCCTGAAGGAAAAGTTAACCACCCTGGATCCTGAAGCTGTTCTCAAACGTGGCTACGCAGTCGTCAAAGCCAGCGGTAAAATTGCAACAGCCGCTAAACAGCTCTCTCCTGGCACCGAACTCGATATTCAACTTGGTAAGGGAAATGTCAAAGCTGTCGTCATAGAACACAAAAAAGATGCCTAAAAAAACGACTCCTCTGCCGGAAAACTGGAGCTACGAACAAGCCCTCAGCCAAATAGAAACCATTACCCACCAGCTAGAAACGGGTGAGCTGCCCTTAGCCGACGTTTTTGAGCAATTTTCTGAAGCGGTCACCGCGCTACAGCAGTGCGATCGCTTCCTTCAAGAAAAGCAAAAGCAGGCGTCACTTTTGATAGAAACCTTAGTCGGTGACGAAGCCGACGACTGACCCTACTCGACCGCGCTTACTGTGGGGCGCTGTGATTTGAAGACAGCAGAACTCGAAGCGGCAGAGGGCGTATTTGTTGGGCTCCACCCTGTCTGTGCTTCTGCGCTTACTGCACTGGCCTCGGCAGGCTGTGTCTGGGCCTTTGCGGGAACGTTTTGAGCCACGGGTAAAAGTAGCTTGAAGTTGGTGCCGTGGTTAGGCGTACTGTCGACCGAAATGCTGCCGCCCATGCGCTGTACTAGTTTGTGCACAAGGGTAAGTCCCAGCCCAGTGCCACCGCTGCCAGACGTATTACTGCCAGGTATCTGATAAAACGGTTCAAATAGATTCTTGATGTCGGTTTTGGCAATACCACTGCCTGAATCTTGAATCGTTAGGGCGATAAATCGGTTGCCTTGAGGTACCGCCGATACCCAAACACGGCCGCCTTTGGGCGTGATTTGAATGCCGTTATTAATCAGGTGAATAACGACCTGCTTGAGTTCGTTTTCGATGCCCGATATGGCGGCCAGGGTAGAAGGTACCGTGTACGCCAGCATAATGCCGTGTTCTTCGGCAATGGGCTGGTAGGTGCTAACGATGCCTGGAATCAAGTCAGACAGCTGAATGGGTTGATTTTCTGTGGCGTCAGCAGTTTGCAGCTGAAGTAACTCAATGATGCTGTCAATGAGTTCTTTTTGATGATCGCACTGAGTAGAGATCATTTTTAGATATCGCTGCCGTTGAGCCAGCTTGAGGGTGGGCGAGCCTAAAAGGGTCAGTGCTGTTTTGATAGTGGTGAGAGGCGCTTGTAGCTTTTGGCCTGCTTCACTCAAGAAGTCGGGCGATACCAGCGCTGCATCGTGGTTTGACTTCTCTTCGTTTTGAGCGATGTTGCGGTGCTCGTTGAGCTGCGATCGCAAATTTTCTTGGAACTGAAACTGCCAGGTTAAAAAGGCTTCGGACAGCGGAAAAACGGTTTGATTGATGAGGCTAGCCGGGAAAATACGTTCCCATTGGCTCAATGCTGCGGCCCCGGCAATTTCCCGTTCATCATATGCGCCATGATCAAGTAAAGCGCCTAATGTCAGGCTAGAGGAACCCGTTCCAGAAGCGCTAGCTGCAGTGCTGCTCGTTACCGTCGCCATCTCTTGCTCAGGTAAGCTCTGTTCGATTATGTGCTTGATTCCGGTAGATAGAGCGACTAGCGTACGAGGTGACGTAGAGGTGTAGAGCTGAAGCGTTCGCTTGTCGGGGGTAGGAATACCAGGGGCAATGCGGGCAGCGAGCAAAGCGCCCATAAAGTCTTCGGCAACTGCCAGGCAGAGATATTCCCGCTTGAGTTCGGGAGTTTGCTCAATGGGGATAGGACGTAAGCTTGCGGCCAGCGTACTAGGCGGTGTGCCGCTTTGCTCGCCAAGGGTGTAAATGGTGCAGCCCGCAGCCTGCTGACCATACTGCCAAATGTCTTCCCACCAGGCGTCGCCTTTGGGCAGTTTTAGCCACAATGTTGCAGACACATTGTGCGAAATCAAAAACTGAATAAATGACTGGAGCGAGAACTTAAAGCCGCGAGGATCGACTGCTACTGTCGCCGGAGCAGGATGCAAACTAGCTAGCTGAGTCTGTAGCGAGAGGGACGACATAGCAGAATAGTCCATGAAATAACAGTCAAATGAGTCCGAAGCACTCGTTTTTATTGACTTCGTAAGGATCGACGTTTGAGTAATTGCCTAAAGCGAGAGCTCTAGCGTACGCGGTGATCCTTTAGCAGAGTATGCTTTTGTTTCTTTTACAAAAGGGGGCAAAGTCAATAAACAAGTAGGCACCGGGGCAAGTGACCTTATTTCTCACTGGATTAATTTACGAGCTGATTAACTTTTGCCAGACTATAGTCACCAGATATGGTCTTTAGGTGCGAGCCGACAGAGTGTCGACAACACGCTAAGACCCAACACATCGTGTGTGGCTAGTCTAGAAGGCTAACCGCTCAGCAGAGGCTAATCTAGCTAAATATGCCCGAATGGTAGATAAAATATGTCATTAACTCGGCAATTTCCCGCTTAGACAGTTTTTAATCGCTCGTTAAGGGCTTTGCGAGATTGCTCTCTGTCGTCGAAATGAATTTTTTCGGTTCCCAAAATCTGGTAGTCTTCGTGGCCTTTGCCGGCGATGACAATGCCATCTCCTGGTTCAGCAAGCAAAATTGCGCTGCGAATGGCCTCGCTGCGATCACAAATCACCTGCCCTGCTTCCAGCGTTCCCTCAATCCCAGCGACAACATCTTGCAAAATTTGCTCGGGCTCCTCGGTTCGCGGGTTGTCTGAAGTGACGATTGCGCGGTCGGCCTGCTCGTAGGCAATGCGACCCATCTGCGGGCGCTTGGTGCGATCACGATCGCCCCCACAGCCAAACACACAGATCAGCTTGCCACCAATGAAAGGCCGCGCTGCCTTTAGCGCATTCTCTAGGCTGTCAGGCGTGTGCGCATAGTCCACAATCACACTGATATCTTGCACTCTATCTGACGTCACCTGTACTCTTTCCATCCGCCCAGGAACGCCTGCAAACTGAGGCAGTGCTTCAACAATATCGGTCAGGGAAACGTCTAGATGCAACGCTGACCCAACGGCTGCTAGTAAATTCTCCAAATTAAATTGCCCGACTAGGGGTGATTCAAATTCTGCACTGCCTTTAGGGGTGCAGAGCGTTCCCTTTACGCCAGTGGGGCCATAGCTGAGGTCTTGGGTATGTAGGTCAGTGCTGGAATCGCTGATGCTGTAAGTCCAAGTGCGCTCTCGGCCAACGCGTTCTATCAGTTTTTGGCCGTAGAGATCTTTTTGGTTGATGATGGCTTTGCCCTTGAGGTAGTCGGGGCTAAATAGGAGGGCTTTGGCTTCAAAGTAGTCGTTTAGATCTTTGTGGTAGTCGAGGTGGTCCTGGGTGAGATTGGTGAAAACGGCCACTTCAAACGGAATACTCCATGCACGGTACTGAGCCAAGGCGTGGGAGCTAATTTCCATGACGGCGTTTTGACAGTTGGCGGCCTCGGCACTGGCGAGTTCGTTCTGTAGGTCTATCGGAAAAGGCGTCGTGTGTACGGCGACCTTTTCATGGCCGGGCCAGCGGGTGTAAAGGGTGCCGAGGATGGCGGTCTTTTGCTGGGCCTGGTTGAGGAAGTATTCAATCAGGTGAGTCGTAGTGGTTTTTCCATTGGTGCCAGTGACACCCACCATATTCATCTGCTGGGCAGGCTGGCCATAGAAGGCGGCAGCGACTTCAGCGCAGGTTTTGGGGATGTTGTTGTCAGTGAGGACGAGTGCGGCCGTGGTGTTGGGTTTGCTGGCTAGGGCTTCAGGGGTGATGAGGACTGCGATCGCGCCTTTTTCAATAGCACTTTGCCAAAAGTCGCCGCCATCTACGCGGGTGCCAGGCATTCCAATGAATAGGACACCAGGGGTGATGGTTTGCGAATTTGTCGATAGGCCTGTGACTTCTACGGTCCAGTTTGGATGCTGTGCGGCGGTTTCCGGTACGGCGAATTCCTGCGACTTCAACCCAGCAAACAATTCTTTTAGCAGCATATTCAACTCTTAGTTTCTATATCTTCCCGACGATGCTGAGATTATGCCTCAAATGGGCCGATGTGTGTCTGTATCATTTTTGCCACCTGAGCGACAGAAGCTCGGGGGGAAAGGCGAGGTAAGGGTTGTTCGATCGGTGCGTCGGCAGATGACTCAGGACTGTGGGATAGACGACATAGCACGGGGACTTCATATTGATACTTTTGAAACCAAGTGTCGTTTTGAGTGATGTCTCGAATCTCTACCTGAAGGGGTAGCGCTTCGAGCTTTTCCTGTAGTCCTTCGCACAAATGGCAGCCTGGTTTGCTGTACATAATGAGTGTCTTCATAGGGGTAAACGCCTGCTTTAGCGACGCTGATGTGTGGAGTGCCGGTATGGAAAGGGGACGCGATGTGATGAGGTTTGAACTGAAGGTTTGAACTATTGTCCTACTTTTATGCCTTTGTTCTTAGGTAGATCGGTTAATGACCGGTATCCCGATCGGAATAGTGGTGATTAATGAAGTAGGATTGGGGAGAATACGCTATATTCATCTGGTACAAGCGTGCCAAAACATTATGGTTAAGTGCATAGAAGCGCCTGATACTTTTGTCGGATCTTTCGATTCGGCCAGTGCTTCAACTCATGCTTCGACGAGTTCTCTGGCATTACTACGCCAGTTCCTTGCACAGCTCGATTTAGATCAGCTCAATCAGCAGTTTGCTGAGGCCACGCCTCAAGAAATTTTGGCTTGGTGCGTTCGTTATATTCCGCAGGGGCTGGTTCAAACGACGTCTTTTAGCCTGCTTACGCTCACTCACATGCTCTACAGTGAGCTGGCTCATCCGGTTCCTGTTATCTTCTTAGATACATTGCATCTGTTTCCAGAAACGCTAGAAACAGCGCAAAAGGCCAAAGCGGCCTACGATTTGGACCTGCACACTTACCGAGTCTTGGGGGCCGACAGCCCAGAGGCGTTTGCCAGTCGCTACGGCGAGCGGCTGTGGGCTGAAGATGTCGAGCGCTTTTATGCCCTGACAAAAATAGAGCCACTGCAACGGGGCCTGGAGGAACTAGGCGCGGTTGCTTGGATTACCGGTCGACGCCGAGATCAGTCTGACGTTCGTAAAAATCTACCGATTTTTGAGCGAGACGACCAAGGCCGCCTAAAGATAAATCCACTGGCCACCTGGACGAACAAAGATATTTGGAGCTATGTCTTTGCTCAAGGTGTCCTCTACAACCCGCTGCACGATCAGGGCTATACCAGCATTGGTGATCAGCCGCTGACAACCCCGACCGCCGCTGGAGAAGACGAGCGGGCCGGACGCTGGCGTGGCAGCGAAAAAACAGAATGTGGGATTCATTGGTAGATGCTTGAGCGGGCTACCATAGCGGGCTGTTGTAAATAGCTGATATACAATTGGCGAGCCCCTCGTTGAGTTGCCCTATTGTGAGTGTTTTCCCAGGCAATGCTTTTATTGACCCGGCGGGCAATAACCGTGCTGAGGTTGAGCATGTGTTGCATCAGGCTGTAACGCTACTGCTCGAAGAGATGACGCAGGCAGATCAGCGATCGCCTCTCCCAGACTCAATCTCTATTGAGCAATTGATGCAGCGGACCGGTATTCCCGAACAGTCAGTGAATGTGAATGTGCTGATGGATGAGGTGCGATCGCATCTTCAGCATGCTATGAACGCCGCCCATCCTGGCTACATCGGCCATATGGACTCTATCCCCACTACCCTCTCTATTGTGGGAGATTTGCTAGTCGCTGCCCTCAATAACAATATGCTCAGCGTAGAGATGTCTCCTGTCTTCTCGCGACTAGAAACGCTTGTGCTTAGGCAAATCGCCGCCCGCTTTGGGCTGGGTTCGGCGTCTGGCGGTGTTTTGGTCAGTGGCGGTAGTCTAGCAAACTTGCAGGCCCTAACCGTGGCACGAAATCTGGCTTTTGATGCCTTAGCAAAAGGTGTAGTTGGGCTTGCTCTGAGGCCTGTCTTCTTTGTTTCCGAGATTGCGCATACCTCCATGCAAAAGGCGGCGATGATGATGGGCCTGGGTGCTGATGCTGCTATTCCGCTGAGTACAAACGCTAATTCTCAGGTAGATATTGCTGATCTTGAGGCCAAGCTTGCGCAGGCTAAGGAGAAAGGGCAGCAGCCGTTTGCGATTGTGGCGACGGCAGGGACGACGGTGACAGGAAATGTGGATCCGATTGAAGAGATGGGTGCGATCGCTCGCGCTCAAAACCTCTGGTTCCATGTGGACGCAGCCTACGGCGGAGCCGTCATTTTCTCAGATGCGCACCGTCATCTCCTTGCCGGTATCGACCAAGCCGACTCTATTACCTTCAATCCGCAAAAGTGGCTGTACGTTGCCAAAACCTGCGCCACTGTCCTATTCAAGCGCTTCGATATCCTTAAAACGCACTTCCGCATCCGAGCCCCCTACATGGGCGACGATGCCGACTGGCCAAACCTAGGCGAACTGACTGTTCAGGGCACCCGCCACCCCGATATCCTCAAGCTTTGGCTATCGTTGCAGCACATTGGCCTCGCTGGTTATCGAGATATCATTCGCCACAACTACAGCCTTACGGCACAGTTCGTTCAGCAGATAACGGCTCGGCCTTACCTACAGCTCGCCAGTCAGCCCCAGATGAATCTTGTCTGCTTTCGGTTAGTCTTAACGGACGCCAATGCCTTACAGCAGGATGACTTAAATGCAAAATTGCAGCGTCATTTGCTTTCATCTGGTGAACCCAAAACCGCCGTATTTCTATCTTTGCCTGTCTACCGTGGACAGCGCTGGCTCAAGGCCGTCTTGCTAAATCCTTACACCACCTCTGGTACGCTCGACACTCTATTTGAATCTATAGATTATTTCGTAAGAGCGTACGCTACGTCTGCTCAGTAGCTGTCTTTTGCTGTAGCTGTCTTTTGCTGTAGCTGTCTTTTGCTGTAGCTGCCTTTTACTGTTCATTCTCTGAGGCTATAGCCTGCTGACTCGCTAGCATTAATGCCTGCTTTTGCATCATTTTGAAAATGTTGTAGAACCCGTTAGCACGTGAGGGTGTCAGGCTAACATCTAGCTGAGTTTCTTTGATGAAGTCGGGTGAGAGCTGCACAATCTCCGTTGGCGGTAGGCCATTGAGGCCGTTGATTAAAAAAGCCAATAATCCCTTTGTGAGCTGAGCGTCTGAGTCACCCTGAAAGCTCACCTGGTCATCTTGCAGCTGGGCGGTGATGTATACCTGTGACACGCACCCCTTCACTTTGTTTTTGGGGAGTTTGTTTTCTGGTGGAAAATCTTCTAGCTTTTTGGCATACCAAAGCAGCTGTTCGTAGCGCCGCTTGGGGTCGCTGATTTTGGCAAATCGCTGGACAAGTTTGTCGAGCTGAGCGGGACGGGAATCAGCAGCCATTCTAAAAATAGGGATGGTTAGGGTGAGCTATCTTACCCCTTAACCATAGCGTTTATAGCGCTTCTCGGGCGCGGCGGTTTACGCTTTCTCCAGCGAACTTTTTGTAGATGCGTTTTTCGAGGTATCGTCTTTTGCGGTGTCGTCTTTTTGGCTGACGAAGCGTTGGGCAACGGTTTCTGGCTGAATGGCAGAGAGCACAACATGGCCTGAGTCGGTGACAATCACCGCGCGGGTACGGCGACCATAGGTGGCGTCTACGAGTTGCGCGCGATCGCGCGCATCCGAGATAATCCGCTTAATCGGTGCAGATTCTGGGCTTACGATAGCGACAACGCGACTGGCAGAAACGATATTGCCAAATCCGATGTTAATAAGTTGCATGGCTCGATAAAATAAAGGATAAATCGAAGCGCACAGCATTTACATCGTCTGGCCGTAAGGCAAAACGGTATAGGAGAAAAACGCTGTGCAGATAGCTGGCTGAGCACAATTCATGGGGACTAAATCCTTTGAAGATGTTTGCCTTTGAAGATGTTTGAAAAAACGGGTCGTTTGCGAGCAGATAATGAGTCGTTATAAAGGCTAATATTAGGGTTCTCTTTAGGGGCTAATGAAAGGCGATCATATAGAAAACTCAATGATGCAGACATTGAAATAACTACGCGAGCTCACCATCGAGCTGATCCTTGAAAAGCGACTGAAAATGAGGCAAAAAGCGATCTTTCTATGCCTTGCCGGCTGCCTTAATCCTAGCGAAAAAAGATTAGTATGAGTCCCTGCTATCGTCATCCGTTAACAACTCGAAATCATCTCTAATTTACCGTTCTCGAAAGAGACTTGTTATGACGAAAAGCATTCTGAAAAAACACGCTTCATGCGTTCAATGTGTCTATCTTATTCATTTGTCTTCTTGGCGTATCTTTTGAGTTGCTTTGAATTATTTTGTCAGTTTGTCTCTAGGGGTTATTTGTGCAGCCAGTTGATTTCACCACTTTGGCCGCCATTGGTGTGGATTTGCGTGCTACCTGGCTACCGGCCCGCTGCGAGCAGTTTTACCAGCGCGATCGCTACACCCTTTTCATCGCCTTGCGCACGCTAGACCAACGCGGCTGGCTCTCCGTTTCCTGGCATCCGCAGGCCGCGCGCATTCATATGGCCACGCCACCGCCGAAAGCACCTGATACCTTCACCTTCTCGCAGCAGCTAAAGCACCAGCTCGGTGGCCTCGCGCTCACAAATATCAATATGCTCTCACCCTGGGAGAGAGTGTTGGACTTGCAGTTTGCCCGCCGCCCGGATGAGCCGGCCCTATGGCATCTCTATATCGAAATCATGGGCAAATATAGCAACGTAATTCTCACGGCTGCCGACCAGCAAATTGTGACCGCCGCGCATCAGGTGAGCGAGCAACAGTCTAGCGTGCGCCCTATTCAGACTGGTCGCCCTTATGTTCATCCGCCGGCTATTCGCGGTAAGCTCCCTACCCTCAATGAGTCGTTTGACGATTGGCAGAGCCGCATTGCTCTTATCCCAGGCCCGCTCAAAAAAATGATGGTTAAGGCCTATAGCGGCGTGAGTTCTTCAGTCGCACGCCAGTTGATTTGGGCATCAGGACTGAGTGTTGAAGGCACAGCTACCGAAGATTTGGACTGTGGTGATTGGGAGAAACTGTTCCACGCCTGGCGAGGCTGGCTCACGAGTTTGGAGTGCGATCGCTTTTCACCAGGGTTAATTCACAAAGGCGGCTACACCGTCTTAAACGACCTTTTGGTCGATGCTGCCATCACCACTAAGCCCGTCAGCGATCTGCAATCCCTTATAGATAGCTACTACCGCCACCAGTTCAATCAAGAAGAGTTCCGCCGACTGCATCATCAACTCAGTCAAACCCTAAAGAATCGCCTCGCTAAGCTGCGCCAAAAAGCCGTCACCTTCACTCAGCGCCTCACCCAGTCCGACCAGGCAGAAGCCTATCGCCAAAAGGCCGATCTACTCATGGCAAACTTACACCAGTGGCAGATAGGCATGAGCGAAATTGAGCTAGCTGACTTTGAAACGGGCGCACCTGTCAAGCTACCGCTCAACCCTGAGAAAAACGCAGTTCAAAATGCCCAGGCTTTCTACAAACAGCATCAAAAGCTGAAGCGGGCCAGGTTAGCGGTGATGCCTTTGCTGGCCGATGTTGATGCCGAAATTCACTACCTAGAACAAGTGGAAGATAGCTTGTTGCAAGTGACAGCCTATGAGGCGGAGGCAGACTTACGATCGCTCGAAGAAACGCGCACCGAGCTTATCCGCGAAGGCTACCTTCGCGATACCAGTGGCAAACTCGCCGCTCAACTCGGCAAACAGGCCCTTGGTAAATACCTCTTAGGCAAAGCTTCTGGCAAATCAACTTCCAGTAAGGCTTCCAAACGCTCAAACCGCGACCAAGCGGATTCACAAACGGGCTTTCGGCGATATATCCTGCCGCAGGGCTTATCGCTACTCATTGGCCGTAACAATAACCAAAACGAACAGCTGACCTTCAAACAAGCCAGTGACTATGACCTTTGGCTGCATGCCCAAGAAATTCCGGGTAGCCACGTCCTGTTGCGATTGGATGCAGGCGAAGTTCCTACCGATGAAACTCTAGAACTCGCTGCTAGCTTTGCCGCGTTCTACAGCCGCGCTCGTCAGTCGGAGCAGGTACCTGTGGTGATGACCGAGCCCAAAAATGTCTATAAGCCAAAAGGCGCTTTGCCTGGCATGGTGATTTACAAGCGTGAGCAGGTACTGTGGGGCCAGCCGCAAAAAGCTCAAGCGTTTATTGAATCTGTCGAAAAATCTCAGCAATGAACGGCACAGTCAGTAACCCGTAAGCCTGTTCTCGCAAAATGACTTAATCAGTTAAAGCGCAATCGCTGAAAAGCAAAATGACTGAAAATCGGAATGACTATGAAACCGTTGCCATCTCAGGCAAATACAGTAACTTAGTTAATGTTTCGCCTTTGACAATGCCGTCTTCAGGCAGGTCAAAATACTTTTGAAAAGCCATCACCGCTCGTAGCGTCCGAGGATTGAACACGCCATTGACATCTACCGCGTAGCCCATTCGAGCCAGCGCAGACTGCACTTCTCGAACATCTGAGCCGATGAGGTAGGGCGCAGTCATGAATAGGGGTCTGGCATAGAGCACTCGCTGCGTATCGACATCAGCGATGCCATTTATCGTTAGTGCTACCGAGCGCTGAAATTTTTCGATAGCCCATTGAGTGAGTGGGCCAAAAATGCCATCTACATCAATTTCGTATCCTTTTTGTACGAGGGCTGTTTGTAAACAGCGCACGTCTTCACCTATGAGCATTGGCTCACTTAGCAGCAGCAAACGTGATCTATTAATCACGGTGTAGCTATCTTTACGTATTTCTGCTAGGAAAAGCTGAGCTTCTTCTTGTCGCCGGTAGGCAATCTGCGCTGCCTGATTTTGGCCATGATAGCCTCTGATAATAGTGGGCACTTGATACCAGCGGCGATGGGCTAACGTTCTGCCGAGCATCGATTTTGGTGACAGCACGGAGAGATCATTGTTTAGGCTGTGGGCCAAGCTGAGCAGTGCTCCCTGTTGATTTTGGTTGAGCTCATCCCAATTGGGGAGCTCTTTCAAAATCGGCAGCGTGGATTGCTGTAGTCGTCTGTAAAGTAGCTCATTTGCTTGAGTCTGAGTGATTAGCTCACCGGATTTAAAAGGCGTGCCATCCTTGTGAGATTCACTATGCCAACCTGCTAAATAAGTTGGTCCCTTTGTGGACGGGTTGACGTAGGCCTGTAAACGGCACTGTGCAAATTGCTTTATAAGTTCTATCCCTACCAGCGGTAAGTGCTGCATACTACCCACCTCGTACAGCGGCTCGCTAATGAGTAAAGGATTGACCGAGAGATCGACTGCAACGCTTACTGGTTGACTGGAGCCAAGACCTGTAGACATGTATTTTTTGATACTAAAAAATCAAGGGTATCTAAGTATTTAATCAGTGCGTATGGCTGTCTGCCTCAATAGGCAGCAGAACCTTACAGAGTTCTTACACTTTTCATCCAAAATCCTATGGATGACCGAGCAGAGTCAGCCCTGGTGTTGAAAGAACGCCTGCGACTAAAGCGATATAGTAAAACTGTTCTTACACCCAACCACTGCCTAGCCAAACATTAGAAAGGGCTTATCATGCTGCCGCTGAGCATTGCACCCATGATGGATCGTACCGATCGTCACTACCGCTACTTTATGCGGCAGATAACGAGGCGCACGCTGCTGTACACCGAAATGGTAACGAGTATGGCGATTCACTATGGCGATGCAGAAAGGCTTTTGGGGTTTACGCCTGATGAGAACCCACTGGTTTTGCAAGTGGGTGGAGATGACCCGAGGTTACTAGCTGAGTGTGCCCGCAAAGCGCATGCATTTGGCTACAGCGAAATTAATTTGAATGTGGGGTGTCCAAGCGATCGCGTCAAAAGCGGCAACTTCGGCGCTTGCCTCATGGCTCAGCCAGAACGCGTTGCAGAGGGGGTTGCGGCGATGATGGCGGCGAGTCCGCTGCCAGTGAGTGTGAAGCACCGCATTGGGATAGATGATCTCGATCGGTACGAGGACATGGTGAACTTTGTGACAGTTGTATCAGCAACCGGGTGTGATCGCTTCAGCGTACATGCGCGCAAAGCATGGTTGCAGGGCCTTAGCCCAAAAGACAACCGCACCGTACCGCCACTGCGCTATGGCGACGTCCACCGCCTCAAGCACAACTTTCCCCACTTACATATCGAAATCAACGGTGGGTTTAAGACCCTAGCGCAGGTAAAGCAACAGCTTGAGCGTGTAGATGCAGTGATGATTGGTCGCGCTGCTTACGATATGCCTTTCCTTTTTGCGGAAGCGGACAGAGAAATATTTGATGTGCCTGTTATGCCTTCAACGCGATCGCAGGTGGTAGAAGCGATGCTGCCATACATTGAGCATTGGACCAGCCAAGGTACAAAGCTGCACAGTATCACTCGTCATATGCTGCATCTCTTTCACGCTCAACCAGGTAGCCGCGCCTGGAAGCGTACGATTACAGAAGGCGCTAGCCTTCCAGGCGCAGGTGCTGAGGTTGTTGCTAAGGCCTTAGCCCAAGTTACAGAAGCAGCGGAGATAGCGCAGGTCTATCAGCAAAAGCACCAGCTCCATCTCTAAAAGCGAATAAATAGCGCGTAAATGAAGAAGCGTGTAAATCCGGTCTTTCTTCTTACCGGCGATTCAGCTGCCAAAACAAGCTAGAAACACAGTTGGTAACTACATGGGCCACGATAGGCACTAGCAAATTTCCCGTCGCCAGTGCGCTGAACCCTAGCAAAATGCCTACCCCGCTCGCCCAAACGCCATAGGGCCACTGTTGGGGCCGAGACACATGCATAATGCCAAAGCAAAGGCTGGAGAACAAAACACCTGCTGGATTTAGCCCAAAGGCCGGGAGCATCACACCGCGAAATAGAAGCTCCTCGCTCATCCCAGGCAATAGCCCAATCCAAACGCAGTCGGATATCAGTAGCGGCGTTAGCACAAATGCGAGGTAGGTATCTGCACTTTTTCGATAGGCCGGCCACAGCCGATAAATCAACGCGCTTCCTGCCGAAATTCCGAGACCCACAGCGCTACCTAACCCTACCGCCTGCCACTGAAGCACCACGGGAAGCCTTACCGGTTCAAAGAATTGCCAAATCCGCGCAACCAACAGCAAAATCATAGCGGTCGCTGCCATCGCTACTAATAGCTCTGCTCGGTTTAGTGGCTCCATCTCTGGATGCCTAGGAGACTGTTTTGCCACACCGATTCTTTCTCAGACGCTCTTTTGGGATGCTCATCATTCTAGACGCTCATGATTCTCGTGAGAACGCTCAATCGTATTTTTTCGTTCAGGTTTAGCGCTAATAAGCGCTCTGATCTCCTATGTAAGGTTTTTTGCACCTTCTAGCCATCTGGGTTATTTCCTAACATGCTTGACTGCTATGACTTAAGGAAGGCTTTGTCCTTCCCAAAGGACATTACTATACTGCCCAGCTTTACAATAACTTTACAAAAATAGCCTGAGTTAAGGCTTTTTCGCTGACTTATTTCATAGACAAAGGGTGTGTGACTCCTCACGGCATAATCCCTGTGTGCTACCCGATACCTTGCCTCCCGTAAGTGACTACACCGCTATCTCCGATAGGGTGTTGCTTTCTATCGTGTTTGATAGCCCATACGAATTAGCCTTTATCTGTATAATTGTTTGCTTAAACATCTGTTGTGGTTGTTTTTTGGTCTAAGAAGCCATGGATCTCCTTTTGCTTTTTAGGCGTACGAATGCGACTGAAAAATAGTGAAAAGGTGTCCGTACCCATTTAAAAGGAGCGGTATAAAAATATATGATGTGTTACTTCTGAGTTGTTTTTTGACTCAGTTTATTGAAGAAAATTGATACTATCAAAATGGGAGAAAGCCTCTCATATCAACTTCTTAAGGTGTTATCTCCGTTGAGATTAGGGGAATTCAATAGTTACTCAGATAGGATGTTTTTAGAGGGCGAGAACCGTCCGATAAGCCGTACAAAGTATCTGAGTTTAGGGGCCTGACGAATTCTTTAGATTTACATAGCCTGCGGAACTCAATTTTTAAGATATGGACAGTTCGACAAATCGATCCTTGCCTGATAGTGATGTTGGTATTTACGAATGTGAAGTTCGTCTCAAATTTCGCATCATCGAGGAGCAGCTCACCATGACAAATAAGGAGGAGCTGGTGGAAACACTTGTAGATGCCTTTGCCTATGGCAGCGACGAATATTTGGAGGCTATCGATAGCCAGGTTGCCATAGAACATCTCCAAGATGTGGCTCAAGCTTCCCCAGAAATGCGTCGTCAGCTTATTCGTTTACGCAACTCTAACCGGTTGGCGTAGAGGCCAGTCAGCACCGGTCAGTAGCGCACGTCTCGGGCCGCAGAGGGTGGTCCTAATGTTTGCCAAGATCCTCTGTGCAGCTTGACTTAGGGCTATTTGTGTCCCGCCGGTACGCATAGCGCTTGGTTGCCTGAGGGACTTCTAGAAAAATGTCAGTAGGGTTTGACACACCACCCAAACTACCGTTATCTTTATAGAGGTCAAAACACATGCGCCCCCATCGTCTAGAGGCCTAGGACACCTCCCTTTCACGGAGGCGACGGGGATTCGAATTCCCCTGGGGGTATGTAAAGAATCAAGGGCTTGGATCAGTTGTTTGATCCAAGCCCTTGATTCTTTGGTGATAATGCCAGTTCTCAAACGGCACTTTCAAGAATCTTACGCAGTATTGAAGCCTTGTACCAGCAAAAAGGAGTCAGCTCACCGTGAGCTGACTCCTTCTGTGGTTTTGTGTTGCTGATAGCGCTTACTGAGTTGACAGCGCCAGGGTCCGCTGATGAATGGCGAGCAGGTTGGTGGTGAGGTTGTGACGGATATGACGCTCAATGAGTGCGACAGGCATTGCCTTTGGAGGCTTCACGAACAGGTCGTAGGAGAGGAGAGTTGCTTGCTGGTCTGCGGTGGGTTGGAGGTGCCAGGCACCTTCGAATTGCTTGAAGTCGCCTTCCTGCATGGAGAAGCCTACCTTGTGAGGGAAGCTTTCGGTCATGTCCAGAACGACTCGAGCGCAAAACTTTATTTTGAGAAAGCACTGTGTACCGATTTGCTCGAGGCGGATGCGGCTGTCGGTGTGGCTGAGCACCTTGCTAGTGCTGAGGCTAGGAATGAAGTCTGCTAGATGATCGTAGTCAGTGATAACTTGCCAGACTTTGTCGATAGGCTGAGGAATTTCTACTGAGGCGAGAATTCGGCGCTCCCTAGCAGGCCGCTTTTCTGTGGAGATGGTGACGTTGGCAGGCTCTTCCTGCTGCGAAGCGGCCAGTGAAGACAACGATGCAGCGGACTCGTCTGTTGCGGCCGCCTGAAGGTTGGCGGTCAGCTGCTGTGCTGCTGAGGCAGGTTCTTTCTGCGGGAATAGCGTGTTGTGTGTCACAGGCGAATATCCGTTTGGCTGCGGGTACGTACTAAGAACCACAATAAGAATAGCAATGTTTCTGGATGAAAACAGTAAAGCTATGAGAAAGGTCTGCCTGAATGGCCCCTTAGTGGTGGCTCTTTTTATGGATCTACTTGATGGATTTATGAGTAATTTGCTTGCGGTGCAAACATAGCCTCTAAGCATATTTGCTTATTGCAATTGTAGCGGATAGGGTGGGCCGTTCGACTTCCGCAATCACACCGCACTTTATGCTGTGGAACTAGATGCTGTGGAACTAGCCAGTGAAATGGCGAGTAAAATAGTAAATTTGTATCTATAAAGCGTGCAAGCCCTTGCTATACCTGCTATAAACTTCAGTAAAGCGTCTTGCACAGCAACTGACATGGTGAAAGCGGATAAAGATTCGTTGGGGCTTCCCTCTGTTATGACCCCTCAGGTAATTGGGACAGTGAAGGGGCCCGGTGAGAATGGCAATCAGTATGTCTTTATTACGTCTGACAATCGCCAGGTGAAGATTGGCGAGTTTGTGTACTACGAGGTTAATAGCCCTGCGGGTGAGCCTTTGCAGATATTGGGCAAAATTTCTGATCGCAAGCTGAGCGATCATTTGCCGGATCGTATTTTTGCAGATGCGGAGATTAGTCCTGATGCGATCGCAGCCCTAGTCGGCTTCTCCCATCCCAATCCTGAAATCTACGAAGTCACCGTAGATGTGATTGGCTACTTTAACCCTGCCCTCGGCTTCATTAACCCTCGACTCACCCCTATGCCAGGCGCGCGAGTACTGATTACAGATGACGAAACCCTCAAGCAGGTTGTAAATAAAAAGCAGCCGGGCGATGTGGGCTCTGCTCAGGTCGGTTCTTTGCTACTGCGGCCCGGTGGCGCGGTTCCGGTCGCTCTAGATGTGAAGGAGCTGGTAAGCACGCATATGGCAATTTTGGCGGGGACGGGCTCGGGTAAGAGCTATACCGCTGGGGTGCTGATTGAGGAGTTTTTACAGCCTTATAATCGGGCGGCAGTGCTGATTTTTGATCCGCATGGGGAGTATGGCACGCTGAGTGAAATGCGGGGGCATCCGGCTTTTGAGGCGGACGATGGCTATGTGCCGGATGTACGGATCCTGACGCCGGACGATATTACGATTCGCATTTCGTCGCTGGACTATCACGATGTGCTGACGTTGCTACCGGAGATGAGCGATCGCCAGCAGGCAATTCTCAATAAGGCCTTTGCGATTTTGAAGCGGCACAGAAAGGGTGACTATCGCTGGAATGTAGATGATTTGATTGCGGCGGTGAATGAGGCGGATACCGCAGAAGATGACGAAGGCAATATCAAGATTGGATCTTCAGCGCCAGCGATTGAGTGGAAGCTAGAGCGGTTTGCCAACTCGCGCTATTTCCATCAGACCGACCACTTGGCCCCGAGTGATTTGTTTTCACCGGGCCGGGTGACGGTGCTGCAAATGAATGAAATTAGCCAGGAAGAGCAGCAGGTAATTTGCGCGGCGGTGCTGCGGCAGAGCTATTTGGCGCGGATGAATACGGTGAAGGAAAAGAATACGGCAGCTGATGAGAATTATTTGCCCTACCCCGTGTTTACCTTGATTGAGGAGGCGCATCGCTTTGCCCCGGCGAAGGAGCCCGCGCGCTGCAAGGCGATTCTGCGAACGATTTTGAGTGAAGGGCGTAAGTTTGGTCTGGGTGTGGGGTTGATTACGCAGCGGCCTGGCAAGCTGGACTCGGATGTGCTGAGTCAGTGTATGAGTCAGTTTTTGATGCGGATTGTGAATCCGGTGGACCAAGAGAGCTTGAAGTATGGTGTGGAGGCGGCTGGGCGAGATTTGCTCAAGGAGCTGCCCGCGCTGACGAAGGGGCAGGTGATTATTTCTGGAGCCTGTGTGAATACGCCTGTGATGTGTCAGGTGCGCCAGCGGCTCACGAAACATGGCGGTGAGACCATGGATGCACCGATTGAGTGGCAGAAGCATTTTCAGGGGAGTAGGGTGCGATCTCAGACGATAGACAGAGCGCCTGTGGCTGCAAAGGCCAAGGCGAGGACGCTGAAGGGAGTTAGTTTGGAGTGACTATTTTCTATGGAAACGCTCAGCGATCGACTACGCTCAGCCACCAGACTGTTTCCTGTTTGAAGGCTTAGTGCGTTGCTGAGCTGAGCGGCTGGATTATTGATTGGCCGCAGCTTCGGCTAGTGCTGCTCGGCTATTGTCCGCGTAAGACTGGACTCGCTCTTCAGCGAGGGCGTACTGTTCGCTGCTGTCGGGAATTTGAGCCATCAGGTCGGAGGCTCTTTGCCAGCGCGCTGCAAGCTCTAGCCATTCAGCAGAGGTGGTTGCTGTTTGGCCGTCTGTAGCGGCCTGATTGGCGATGCGTACGGCTTCGGCGAAGGCATCGGCAGTAGCACCTGTATTGTTTGGTGGGCTATTAGCAGCGGATGCCGTATCAGTAGGTGCGCTATCAGATGGGGAGGGCTCACTCGGTGGAGCGCTAGGCGTGGTTGACGGTTGACTTGTAAGTGCGTCGGCAGCAGGCGGCGGTGTTTCAGGCGTTGTGTCAGCGGTTCTATCGCCCGCGTTGTTATTAGAGGCTGCTTCGCTGTCCGGCTGTGCTGGTAGCGGCGGCAAGTCTGGTTGGGGAGGTTGCGGTGCTTCTGTGCTATCTACCGTCTGTGAGGTGCTGCCTTGGTTTCGCAGTCCAAGATCTTCGCGAAAGATCCAGCCGGTGGTGAGGACTAGTAGGGCGATCGCACTGCCGCCGATGAGCTTGCTAGAAAGGCTGCCTTTATTTGGGTCAGGCTCTGTGATGTCTCGAAAAATAGGACCGGCTGGTTTGAGATTGCGATCGCGAATCCAGCGATTCACAAAGAAAGGTCGCTTGAGCGTAATGATTTCTGACCATAGCAGCGCGTTCTCTGGGTCACGGTTGATTTCTTCTAGCCATAGCAGCTGCTCCTCTTTAACAATGCGGCTGTTGATCTTCACCCGACTAATGCGGTGAGGGCTAATGTTCTCTAATATTTGGCGAACCTGACTCACCACCTGCTGCTGCTCTAGCTGGTCGGGAGAGGCGGCTTCGCACAGGAGCTGAAGCATCCCATCGGCTACGACTGCGCGGGTGCGAATGCCCCGATCTGCTAGGCGCTCATTCAGAACTTGAATAATAGCGGCAACGCTGCCTTGGCGGGCCTGGCCAAAGGTCTCACTAGCTGGAGTGCTCATGGCTGACATAGCGGTGGATGTGGACGACTTTTGGACCTTCTATAGAGAATACCTGAAAGTGCGTTTTCCCCCTATGACTTCGGCTACGCTCAGCCACCGGACAGTATCAGCCACCGGGCAAGAAGTGTGTGGGCTAGGTCATATGCGGTGTGTTGTGTCGTTGAAGCGGCGGATGGTCCAGTATTCGGGGTTGAATTGGTTTTGGCCTAGGGTTTGCCAGTGGGTGCTGGCGAGCCAGAACTCGAAGATGGCGGTATGGGGGATGGTGATTTTCCAGGTGCGATCGCATCCCATGATTACCGCGATGATGTGTAGCATTATTCCTGCATGGGAGACGGCCCAAATGGTGTCGCCGGGAGTATGGCGACTCAGGAGCTGGTTGACCCAGGTTTGGGCGCGGGTTCTAGCTGCGATAAGGGATTCTGCCTGGGGAACGGGCTGCCAGGCTAGAGAGGTCATGAGCTGTTCGCAGAGGTTGGGATACTGCGTGGTTGCTTCTGCCCAGGTGAGGCCCTGAAAAATGCCTGGATGCATCTCTTGCAGGTCTGTGTGTTGCTGCACTTGGATTGGGTGGTGCGCTGTTTGGAGGGTTTGCTGAAGGGCTGTCGCTGTTTGCTGAGCGCGGAGAAGCGGACTGCTGTAGAGATGGGTTGGCAGGGCTTTGTGGGGTCTCAGTGGATTGGGCAGCGGATTTGGCGGGGACTTTGGGGGTTTTGGCAGTGGCTTACTACGTGTGAGATCGATCAGGGTTTGGCTGAGCTGTTGCGCCTGCTGCTGGCCCAGGGGTGACAGTGAGGTGGATTGCTGGCCTTCCATTCGACGCTGGGTATTGCCAATAGATTCGGCGTGACGAATAAGCAGCAGCTTTAGATAGTGCAAGTTAGGTGGTGTGATTCAGAAGAGTGTGATTCAGAGGCCATGACACAAGAGACACTAGTAGACGGTCAACCGTTTACAATTAACTCATCAAAAAATATTGGAAAATTACGCATCTATGCCTGACGCGTTTGTGACTTCTGTGCATTAGATAGTAGTCCCACACGTTAGATAGTAGTCTAGTGGGTATATTTTCTTTGAAATTTGCTTTAGAATCTCGCCTTTAAGTCCTTTCGCTGAGTCCTTCTATCTATGCTGCTAAAGTCAACTACTCGCCACATTTTGATCTATGCGGCAACCATTGAAAACAATGAGATTATTCCGAGCGATCAGCAGCTGACGATTGATGTTGACCCAGAAAATGAGTTCTCTTGGACGGAAGAGACCCTGCAGAAGGTGTATCGAGAATTTGACCGGCTAGTAGATGACTATGCTGGTGAAGCCCTGACAGACTACAACTTGCGGCGAATTGGTTCGGACCTAGAACACTTCATCCGTGCGCTGTTACAGTCGGGAGAGATTAGCTACAACTTGCGTAGCCGTGTGCTGAACTACAGTATGGGCTTACCGCGTGTGATTGAAGAAACGGCTGTAAAGGAGTAGTGTTCGCTAGTGATTAATTGCCCCAACCCTAGCTGCAAAGCTGCAAATCCTGAAGAGGCCGAGGTCTGTCAGGTTTGTCAGTCTGTGCTGCCACATTACTTTTTGTGGGGGGTGGGCGATTTGGTGGCTTCGCTCAAGCCAGGAACGATGCTCAATCAGCGCTATCTGTTGAAGCGTGATCGCACTTTTCTGGATACAAAACCTGGTATTTTGCCAGAGTCTTTACCTGAGATTCCTGACTTTTTGACGCCTTACTTGCATTTGTCGGCCTATCCGCTGCATGTGCCTCGGCCTTACTCAGTGCTAAGAACGCCCGATAAAGACTACGTGCTGATGCTGGAGTCTTCGGCGCTGTGGGTTGCTACGCCTACAGAGGTGCCCACTCAGCTGCCTCGGTTGATCAATCGCTGGGCAGATGCGCCGCCGCTGCGACAGCTCAACTGGCTGTGGCAAATTGCCCATATTTGGGATGCGTTTGCGGCTGAGCAAGTAGCAGCTACCTTACTAGATAGCAGCTTGCTGCGAGTAGACGGCTCGATTTTACGTTTGCTAGAGCTGGCCTCGCCCATGCCGGACGTAGGTGGCACCGGCATGGGTGAAGTTCTCCCTCAGCCGACGCTAGTGGATTTGGCCCGTAGCTGGCAGCCGCTGGCAGAAAGCGCCCATCAGGCTGTGAGGGCTTTTTTGGAGCGGCTGTGTGTAAGCCTAGAGCGGCAGCAGCTAAATGCTGAGCAGCTGACAGAACAGCTGAGCTTGGCGATTACGGTGTGTGCGAGTGGGCAGCATGTGGCCTATGACCTATCGGTCAATACCGACCAAGGGCCGACCCGAAAACGCAACGAAGATGCCTGTTTCCCAGATAGCGGAACAGACGAGAAGCTAACGAGTGAGCAAACAAAAGACCAGCCTCAGCTGCTGATAGTTTGCGATGGCATTGGTGGGCATCAGGGCGGCGATGTTGCTTCCAAGCTGGCGATTTCTACGATTAGACAGCAGTTGGCTCCGCTGCTGAGCGCCGATAGCCCAAAGATGACGGCGACTGAGCTGTCGCTGGCGATTGAAGCGGCGATATGCGCGGCTAACGATGAGATTTCGGCGCAGAACGATCAGGCGCAGCGACAGGCGCGCGATCGCATGGGAACAACCCTCGTGCTAGCGCTGGTTAAAGGGGCAGAAGTTTACATTGCTCATCTAGGCGACAGCCGAGCCTATCGCATTAGCGGGCGCGACTGTCAGCAGGTAACGCTAGATGATGATGTGGCCTCTAGGCAGGTGCGCCTGGGGGGGAGCCTGTATCGCGAAGTGCTGGTGCAGCCAGGGGCAGGGTCTCTGATTCAGGCCTTGGGCATGGGGCCGTCGCAGTCGTTGCGGCCTACAGTGCAGCGGTTTGTGATTGATGAAAGCTGTGTGTTTTTGCTGTGCTCTGATGGGTTGAGTGATAGCGACCGGGTAGAGCAGTTTTGGCAGCAGGAGCTGAAGCCACTGGTAAGTCGGGGCATGAACGATGAAAATGCGACCGCTGAGACCGGTCTGCGACTGGTAGAGCTAGCTAACCGCTGCAACGGTCACGACAATGTGACGGTGGGGCTGTTGAATGCTCAGGTTGTCAGAGTCTCTGACCGAATTGTGCCTAGAGATGTGTCTGCCGATGCGAGTGGTGCGGTGGGTGCCGCTGCCAAAGTCTCCTCAAGAAAGGGAAAGAAAAAGGCAAGGCCGACGACAGCCTTGCAAAGTACAGTTTCTAATCGCACCATTAATTCCACTGGGTCAAAAGATGCTGCAAAGGCATCTGCCACGTCCGATTCTGATGGCAGCGTCGAGATAACGCCAGGCCAGGCCCAGACAGCCCGTTTGAAAAAGAAAGGCGGCAGTGGCTTGAAGAAAGCAGGCATTGCGCTGGTGCTGATTGCGTTGGCTGGTGGCGTATTCTACTCACTGTTTCCAGGGCTACGCTGGCGCTGGCAATCACCTGCTGCTAACCCTGTAACAGGCCCAGACTCAGCCTTGCCCGAGCCGACAGATGTCTCAGGTCAAACGCCTGTGGCTAGGGTGCCAGTCGATATCAAAGTCAGCGCTTATATCCGAATCTTTTCTACAGATGGCTTGGGTATCAGTACTGATACGACGGAGGCGCAGGGAAGTCAGCCAGCATCGACACCTACGCTTTATCCCAATTTGGAACGGGCTACTGACGATTCTAGAAAGCTGACCAGTACGGTTTCGACTGGGAGCATTGTGCAGATATTGGAGAAAGCCGAGTTAGACGATGACCTGTGGGTGCATGTGCAGCTATGTAGTAGCAACAATCTGTCGGATCCACTCTCGGATGGGGGTGAGCCTATTGACGCTAATGCCGATACGCCTGCGCCAGGTGCTGAAGTGCCGCCCTTGAACCGCCCTGAGGCTATTGAAGAAGGGCAACCTCTGGCGATGAAATCTGGTGATAAGGGCTGGATATTGGAGGCAGATCTCGTTGATATTGCAAGGCCTATCCCAGAGGTAGAGGCTAGCCAAAAGGGAAGCTGTGAGGGTTGATGTCAGAACGAGAGTCTCTTTGTCTGTGGGTAGCAGTCGATAGTTTGCACTTCCAGCGCGATCGCTTCGCTATTTGGGTGCTACGTGCGCCTCATCCTAGTGGCCATGTACATCACGACTGTGAGTGGAGTGCTCAACTTGCCCAGTCCTGGCAGAACTGGCAGTCGATGTTTTCGCTACGCGGCCTGCCCCAGGTACCGCATATTCCCTCTGCTTACGTGCCTCAGTTTGTGTTTGAAAGCGTTGATGACGTGGGCGATGGTGCTGACTCTGGCCAGGTTTCTAGCTACAGCAGTCGCTATATGCAGCATTTGGGTGTGAGCCTGTGGCAGTGGCTATTTGACGGACCTATTAGCAGCAGCTTCGATCGCTCTCAAGGTATTGCCATGGGGCAAGAGATTCCCCTACGCCTACGGCTCGAAATTCGCGACCCAGAGCTGATTGCAATGCCCTGGGAGATTATGCAGCCTCAGCCTGGCAGCCGGGCGCTTTCACTCAATCGCAAGATTCTATTTAGCCGTACCAGTAGTGATGTCGATCCCCTAGAGTCGACAGCGTTAGACCGGACGCTGAAGATTTTGCTAGTGCTCGGAAAAGACAGCCCTGGTGATGAGCCGTTGGGTGCGGACGACGCAGATACATCGCTGTCAGCAGATGATGCGTCATCTGCTGATGCAAGGTTGCAGCTAGAGCAAGAAGCTGCTCTGCTGAAAAAAATATTGGAGCAAAGTAGCGACCTCAATGCTCGCTCTACTGCTCGGCGACGAGTTGATATGCTGTTGCGTCCGACGGCGGCTGAGCTATCAAAAGCGGTAGAACAAGGCGGCTACAATGTGTTTTTCTATTCTGGTCATGGTGTTCCAGGGCCAGATGGCGGCTTGCTGTTTTTGTCGGATGCGACGCTGAGCGGGACGGAGTTGGCTCAGGTGCTCACTAGGGCAAAGGTGAAGTTGGCCGTATTTAATACTTGCTGGGGGGCGCAGCCTGAGGAAACTCAGCAAAAGTCTTTACCGCGCAGCAGCCTGGCAGAGGTGCTGCTACACCACGGCTTGCCAGCGGTGGTAGCGATGCGCGATTCGATCGCGGACGAGGAAGCGATTAGCTTTATTCAGGTATTTGCCCAGACTTTGGCTGAGCGGAAGGCGGTGGATGAGGCGGTTGCGATCGCCCGTCAACACCTCCTCACGCTCTACCACTTCAACCAGCCTGCCTGGACACTGCCCGTGCTGTACATGCACCCAGATTTTGACGGTGCACTACTGCTGAGCGAAGAAACGCAAACCACCCAAATCAACGAGCGTACAACGACTTCTTTTGTTCCAGGTCGCCAGCACGCCATCTTGCGTGACCCAGAAAATCTCAGCAGCGAGTGGCCTATTTACAGCGATGTTTTGCGTATTGGCCGTAAGCCCGAAATCAATGACTTAGTGATTGCCGATCCGTGGGTATCGAGCAGCCACGCTGAAATATTCAACCGACGCGTTTCGCCGGGGCAAGCGCAGAATGGCAAGCGAGTGGCCTATTTCTTGCGCGATAAGTCTCGCTATGGCACGTTTTACAAGCAAGACGGCGTATGGCTAGAGGTGCATCGTCAGGAGGTGGCCCTCAGCTCTGGTATGCAAATTCGCTTTGGCAGTCGGTCGGATGGTCAGCTGCTAGAGTTTTTATTAGAAGAGGCTTAGCACGTTTTTTGTTTTGGAAAAGCGTTCTTGTATCAATTTCATATCAATAAATTGAAATAAAAAGTGGCGCGCCGTGCGGAACGGCAAAAAATGCTTCTGTATCCTTCTAAGTCACACATTACAATTTCGTAAGAACAGGTAAACGCATTATTATGACTAACTCTTCCCCCTCTTCCCCCTCTGAGGGCAACACAAACGATGCTGCGCTTGACGTAGCACAGGCCGAGCTACTACAAAACATTTTAGATACTGAACACAGTGCGCCTTGGTTAGCGAGCGAGTCTGCCAGTGAATATACGTTGCAGGTAGAGGCCGCAGGCCAAGCTCTGGAGTTTTCTGATGAAGAAGCGCAGAAGGGCTGGGAAGGATTGTCCGGGCAGCTGCATAAAATTTGGGCTAACGCTCAGACCAGTGTTGAGACGAGTGTGCTGGCTTCACTGCAAGAAAAGTTTGCTGGACGACTGCCGAGTGACTTGCTTAGCTTGATCAGCGAGAAAGCGCAGCAGGTGGCCAAGAGTGGCCAGCCGATGGTGAAGCAGCTGATTACCTGCGTACAAGACGGACTGGACAATATGGCCGAGGCCGACTTGCAGGTGATGGCTCGCCCTATGGCCTTTGCGATGCGCGGTAGCAGCGCGGACGAATTTGTAGAGGCGACGATTCAGTCGGTGCGTCAGGATGATTGGGATGCGCTCTCGCCGATTGAGCAGGCCCGGTTGAGCTTGGCAGCGGCGCGCTATGCGATTTCGCAGACGGAAGCCTAAGAGATTGTCCGAACAGATTGTTTGTGTGGCTGAGCGTAGAGGTGTCTGCGCTCAGTTTTGTTTTGATGTGAAGTGCTCAGCGACCTTTTCCACAATCCAGCTGCTTAGCCTGTCTAGTGGAGTAAAAACAAGCCAAACTCGATGCCGAAGAATAAGATTATTAGACGACACTAGAAGCAGGCTCTTCCGATCTTTTGGTGAACCAAGGCGACTTGCGGGAGAGCTTGTTGCTTCAGTCGGACATAGTTTTGGCCGGCTTTTCACGGCTAGCAGCTTGACATTCATTAATGATTGATATTTGCCTAAGGCTCAGTGATTGTTGGTACGGATACAAAAACGCCGGCAGTCAGATGGGTGCCGGCGTTTTCTTCGCTCTGGATCAATTTATTTGCCAGTATCGATTAACTGCTCGACTAGTCGATAGACTGACGGCGCTTTTTCAAAGACAAGCTACTTAAAGCGCCAAATGCTAGCAGACCTAATGTTGCGACTGGCTCAGGTACTTCAACGCTATCATCCTCTCCGATGGCGATTTGTGAAGCGCTGATTTCAGCATAGTCAAATGCGAGATAAGGTTCATCATTTGCAATCACTTTCGCTGTGATTGCGCCATTGAAGTCATCGCCAACCGCTTGAAAGACTTCCTCGAAAGTTAACTCAACAAAGGCAGACTGCACCCAGCCATCAAAGCCTTCTTTATTCTTCTGTTTGGTGAGTTCTCTGGTAAAGGAGCCATTTGCAGTTGTAAATTCGATTTCGGCATCTTGGACGTCGTAGTCAGCAAACAACAAGTTGAAGTAGAGAGGGTCGCCTTCCTGGATGTCTTGCTGATTAACGGAGAAATTGAAGTCGAACACAGGCTGTAGAATTTTGCTGCCGCCTATGCTCTCAGAATACTCCGCTTCGGCTGTCTCGATTTGGCCATTTAGAGTATTGAGTTGTTCTTGAATTGCAGATTTCTCGGTCCAAAGCCCTTTTCGTTCCTCTTTATCTGCTTGGAATTGCGCAGTGTTCAGGGGCGTGATCGCATCGTCAAGTTCCTTGATCTGAGGGTTTAGGATGTCTCTCCTGTACGCACGCAATTCTCTTCTTTCCGTTCTGAGTTCAGAGGTGAGTCCGCCCTCATCTTCGAACGCATCAATCTCAGCGATTCTAGTGTTAACGTCTTTTCTTTCATCGGTCAGAGGTTTTCTGGCTGCCCATAGTGGTGCCAGTTCCTCAGCAATAGGGTTAACCTGCTCATTTAGAATGTCAATCCTTGCTTGCTTTTCATCGCGTACAGTACGCAATCCTTCCCTTTCCGCCCTTTTGTCCGCTGTGGGTCTCAGGAAGCTGGTGGAAAGAGAAACATCTGTAAACTGAGAGCCGCTGCTGCCGTTATCTGTAAAGCCACTGCCTGTTAGCAAATTTGTTGCGTTGCTTCCGCGATGGTCAAAGTCATCGCCTTGATAGGTCGCAAAGATGCTGTTGCCGTTGAGATCAGGTAAGAAGTCACCATTGCCAAGGAATCCCTGTCCATCGACATTGACTGCGCTACCATTGGCGGCACTGTAGCCAGCGCCAGTGCCGTAACCAAAGCCATCAACGTCGCCAATCCTAATCGAGGTAAAGCCTGCTGCCTGGGCTGCCGTTGCGGAAAGCATACCTCCTATGACGGCTATGAGTGCGCTTTTCGTTAGCAGGGAGATCCTTGACATAGAATTCATGGTTTGGGAACCGTTGTTGAGATAGGTTACGCACCCAGAGTATGTAGTTTTTTGGGGTGTGGGCAGAGGGATTCCCGAGGGGTTGCAGCAGTCATATGCAATCTACACAAATGTGAGAGCGGGCTGAATTGTACTAAGCATTCTTTGTGCTTGATACCCTAAAAGTAGGTGTTATTTCAGGCAAAAGGCAGTATCGATGGCTCGTGAACGGTAGCGTCTGAGCGTGATTACGAGCCCTATTCCGTAGATCTCGCATAACGAAGGTGTCGCGCTCCATAAGCTGTTTCAGCAGATTCCGAGCGAGCGAAAACAACCAAGTGCTTGATCAGTCTTCAGTGTGATTACAGCAATGGCAGCGAACGGACCCCTCCGTTTGCTGCCATTAGATAACCAGACATGCCGTCCTTGCAATTGTCACAATCAGAAGAAATCTAGACTCAACACAGTAAAGAGTTTTCTTGATTCAGTAGACCCTAGAAATTAGTAGACCCTAGAAAACGCAGTATTTTTCGATATTTTCGTTGAGTTTGAGCACCTGCGGTCGTCTCTTGCGCAGAACCAAATGAATCGCCATATGTAGTGTTTCACTGCTGATAGTCAACCTGAGGGAACCATTGGTCGGCGCTTGTAAGATCGTTCATCGGCAAGACCCACCTGGATTTGCTGTCTTGCAGAAATGATTTTGGTGGGACTATTTTGATGACGTTGCGTCTTCAGTCGGTGTTTGAGATTGGCTGATCGTATTGCGAATTTGCCTGCTGACAGGTGTGGCAATGCTGATAAAAATGCCAATTTTTAGGAATAGGGGAATGAGCTCTGCTGGCGCGATGCCCAGGGACTGTGCGGGTGCCCAGTTGACGAGCAAAGATGCACCAATGCCAAACAGAAAGCTGAGGCTAGAAACGCTGAAGGCGACTTTTTTGAGGGTGATGTTCCAGCCCATCCACACTTTGTTGATGAGGTAGTCTAGGCCGATTTCTTGCAGGCTAATGAGTAGGCCGCTGATGAAGCCAATGGCAGTGGCAGCAATGAGAGAGGAATCGATAGACATAGGTGTGGGTGGCGGCTGAAGGCAATGAGAAGATAGCTGTTTGGCTTGTTGCTTTTGGCTTATTGCTTTTGGCTTATTGCTTTTGGCTTATTGTACAGTGCGTTAAAAAACTGCTGATACTGCGATCGCTAACGGTGTCTCATGCACAGACTATGAATCTCCTCAAATCCTATACTTGAGGCAAGTCACTTAGCCAATGTCCTCAGATGCGCCCCTTTCTTTCGACTAGTCTCAGCATTGTGATGCTTTTCAGCACACCCGTTGTCGCCCAAGCTCAAAGTATAGAAATCCTCATTCAGCAAGGGACTGCAGCCCGTGAGTCAGAGAACTACGAAGAAGGTGAAAGACTATTTCGTGAGGTACTAGAACTCGATCCAAACTATGCACAAGCCTACGCAGAGTTAGGGTTTTTGCTAGAGCGGCAAGGTCGAACGGAGGAAGCAGAAAGGGCATTTCGCGAAGCCCTACGCCTCGCTCCTGACAATGCATCGACTTACGCTAACCTAGGGGCCGTGCTTGCTCAGCAAGGTCAATATGAGGAAGCGGAAAAGGTCTTTCTTGAGTCCTTTCGCCTCGACCCTACTAATGCGTCGGCTTACGCTAACCTAGGCGCTATGCTGGTGTCGCAAAATCGAACAGAGGAAGCAGAAAGAGCCTACCTGGTTTCCCTTCACCTCGCCCCCAATAATGCGTCGACTTACTATAATCTGGGCATTTTGCTTGGCCAGCAAGGTCGATATGAGGAGGCCGAAAGGGTTCTTCTTGAAGGCATTCGGCTCGCCCCCAATAATCCATCGACTTACTTCGCTCTGGGGGCTGTGCTTGAGCGACAGGGGCAACTGGAGGAAGCAGAAAGCGCCTACCGAGAAGCCTTACGCCTTGACCCAGACAATGCCTCGATCTATCTCACCTTAGGTCTGTTTCTTAAGCAGCAAGGTCGGACGAAGGATGCAGAAGGGATCTATCGCGAAGCCCTGCGCGTTGATCCAAACAATGTGCCAATCTACTACAATTTGGGCATTTTGCTCGGGCAGCAAGGCCAGTTGGAAGACGCAGAAAGGATGTTTCGCGGGGGCATTCGCCTTGACCCCGACGATGCGCCCCTTCGCTTGGCCCTAGCCATTTTGCTTGAGCAGCAAGGGCAATATGAGGAAGCGGAAAGGACTTTCCTTGATTCTTTGCGCCTTGATCCAGGTAATGGATCGACCTATTTACTCCTCGGTCGACTGTTTGAGCAGCAGGGTCGAGTGGAGGAGGTGGAAAGAATCCAGCGCGAAGCTACCCGCGCTGCTTCAAACAATGTGTTGACCCACTTAGCGCTAGGTTCGACGCTTTTGCAGCAAGCGCGATATGAGGAAGCGGAGAGCGTGTTTCGTGAAGCCTCGCGCGTCGATCCAGGCAATACGTTGGCTTACTTAGGATTGGGATCTATTGCTCACACACAGGACCGTTTGGACGAGGCCGCTACTTACTATGAGAAAGTCCTGGAGATTGAGCCTGGAAACAGGGCTGCACAAAACGGACTGGAGCAGATAAGGATTGGGAATGTAACGGTAAGAGATCCTGATACTCAAGAAGTGATTCTTGAGATCCCGTCGGATAGGGTTATCTTTATTCCTAACCCGCAGTGATGTTTCGAGTGCTATTTCTGTTGGGCGATGGCCAAGCCCTTCCGAAAGAAGATCGCAAACGCACAGCCTCTTACTAACCTTCTAAATACCCAAACGTCTAAATAACAGAGCCAATCTGCTCAATGAAGTAGTCTTCCTGAACGCCTAGTCGGGTCGCAAGCACCAGCCCTTTTTCAAAGGCTTTTAGCGCTTCCAAGTTGTCACCTTTGCGGCGCTGAAGCTGACCAATTTTGTCGTAGGCATTCATTAGGCCGTAGTCGTTGTAGGCCTGCTGCTCTACAGGGACGAGTAAGGTGTATGCGCCGAGGGCTTTTTCGGTAAGGGCTAGTGACTCGTAGAGTTCGCCGAGGTCTTTGAGGACTTGGGCAGAGAAGCTAAACTGGTCGAACTTTTGGGCGGTGCTGTAGGCGGCGCGGTAATAGTCGATGGCGCTGGTGTGAAGGTTGAGGGCGCGGTAGTTTTGCGCGATCGCAACCATCAGCTCAGGAAATTTTTCTTCTGCTCTTTGGTCTCGGTATAGTTCTAGCAAATCCGTTTGCGCGCGCACTGCATTGGGGAGTGACTGGGCCGCCTGATAGGTATAGGCCAGTTGCTCAAGATACTCGATTTCTTGGGTGGTATTGCCACTGGCTCTGGCGTTGTTTCGCAGCGCGAGGTAAAGATTGGTCGCCTCAGCAAACTGGAACCACGTGACGTGAAGCTCCGCGAGGGTTAGCTGCTGGGCTGCTTGGGTTTCAGGATCGTTGCTGCTCAGCAAAATCAGCTGCTCATAGACTTCTACCGCAGACTCAACGTCGCGCAGCGTTGTGAAGGTATTGGCCAGTTGACTGAGCGTAGCCATGTCGGCGGTGGTTGCGCCGGATATGAGCGAATCTTCTGGGACGCCCATGTCAGGGCCGCCCAGCTGTGCTTCTGGCTCTGTTTCTGGTTCTATGCCTAGCGAGGTCTTGACCGCATACCAGATCTCTCGGGTTCGGAGGGTTAGCAGCTGCACATCTACAGAGCGCTGCTGTGTCCAGGCGATGTCGGCAACGCGGGCGATCGCATCGAATTCTTTGCTGGTATCGAGCACTCGTCTTAACTTCAGTTCTCGTCGCCACAGGGCAAACGCTGCATTGGGAGCGCCGGCAGCGAGTAGCTGGGTGGCCTGCTGGTTTAGCTGATCTAAGTTAGCTGCGATCGTCTGTTTTTCTAGTGGACTGTAGTCTCGCTCGACCGGCAGAGCGGGCAATAGCGGATCGCGCGGTTCTTGTGCGAGCGGATCAGCCAAAAATTCCGCTCGCAGCTGTGGGTTGACCTGCTGAGCATAAACCCTAGAACTAAAGCCACCCGTTATCAGCACACTGCCCAAAAGCGCGTAGCTAAAGCTGCCTTTAACGAGCGTTGTAAGCCGGTTATGGATGGTCACTTTGTCAGTGGTTTTCTCAGTAGTTGGGGCCGTGACTTTTGCGATTGCAACACCAATTGATTTGGCGAAGACGGTCGCGTTACGTAAACAGGTGTACACAGTTATTCGCAGAACTTTACGGTTTATCAAGTGGCCGCAACAATCGCCTGTGCCGTGGTTTTGGTCGGTCCTAATCTTGCTCTTCGTCTTTTTAAGCGTAAGTAACCTGTGAAAAGGCGGTGGCAGTGGGTTTGGCTGCTTCATCCCAGCCTCTTATTGCGGTAGTGTGGTGATCTTGTTGCTGAGATATTTTCGATAGAATCAGCGCTCATCACCATAGCAAACGCCCGCTAAGTTATGTCTTCTAACGTTGCCACTCGTACAGTTCGGATCGGTTCTCGCAAAAGCCAGCTGGCCCTTGTGCAGACCCACTGGGTTCAAGCTGAACTCAGTAAAGCCTTTCCCGATATTAATTTCGAGGTTAAGACAATGGAGTCTAAGGGCGACAAAATTCTGGACGTTGCCCTTTCAAAAATTGGTGACAAAGGTCTCTTTACCCAAGAGCTAGAAGACACCATGCTTAGCGGCGAGACAGACTTCGCAGTGCACTCGCTGAAAGATTTACCGACTAATTTGCCAGAAGGTCTCATGCTGGGATGTGTCACCGAGCGCGAAGACCCTGCCGACGCACTCGTAGTGCACGAAAAGCATAAGGACAAGCAGCTAGACACGCTGCCGGAAGGTTCGGTGATTGGTACGTCTTCTCTGCGTCGTCTTGCTCAGCTGAAGCATCACTTTCTCCACTTCAAGTTCAAGGATATTCGCGGCAATGTGAATACTCGCCTGCGTAAGCTCGATGAGGGTGAGTACGACGCGATTGTGTTAGCTGCGGCTGGATTGAATCGGTTGGATATGAGCGATCGCATCCACCAAATTCTCCCTCCTGACATCTCCCTTCACGCCGTTGGCCAAGGTGCCCTAGGCATTGAATGCCGCCAAGGGGATGACGATATTCTGTCTATTTTGAAGGTTCTAGAGCACGCGCCTACGGCTCAGCGCTGCTATGCTGAACGGGCTTTTTTGCGCGAGCTAGAAGGCGGCTGTCAGGTGCCTATTGGTGTGAATACCACCATTGAAGGTGACACGCTCACACTGAAAGGAATTGTGGCAAGTTTGGACGGGCAGCAGCTGATTAAAGATGTGGTGACGGGGGCTCCGGCGGATGCCGAGAGTATGGGTAAGGCGCTGGCAGAGAAGGTGCGATCGCAGGGCGCACAGGAGATTTTAGATGTAATCAACGCGCAGAACCGCGAGTAATTTTTCAGCGACTCCCCAACCATCGACGGATGCGTGACTGCTGGACTGTCTCTTACAAGTAGAAGGCTACTTATCGAAAAGGCAGTCCAAAAAATATGAGAGTCCCTCCCGAAATTGCTTATCGTGGCGTAAACAAAACGCCCGCACTAGAAACATTAATTGCCGAGAGAATAGAAAAGCTAGAGCAGTTCTACACCCAAATCAGCAGCTGCCATCTCGCAATTGAAAAAGTACACGATCATCCCAACAGTGGATCTCCTTATCGTGTGCGCATCGACATCACCGTACCCGAAGACCGCGAGATTGTCGTCGACAAAAGTCCCGACCAGGGCATTCAGTATGCCTCGCTCGAAGCTGTCATTCGAGACGCTTTTGAAGCCGCTAATCGTCAGCTCAAGAGCATGAATGAGCAGCAGCACAATCACAAACATACTCATGTGCCTGGCAAACGCGAGATTTTACTAGATGAGCTAGAAGCTGAGGTGGCTATCAAAGCCCCTCCTGCCGATGTAACGGCGACTGAATAGATAGGCAACCCTCCAGCTACAAACAAACTTTGGAGATGGGAGCCGCCAATATAAACTTGAGTTAAGAGGCAGTGATCTTACTTAGGGATTTATATGAAAATTTTGTTTGTGGCTGCTGAAGCCGCACCGCTGGCAAAGGTCGGCGGTATGGGTGATGTCGTCGGCACATTGCCCAAAATCTTGCGGGCGATGGGCCACGACGTCCGCGTGCTAATGCCCTACTACGGGTCACTGAACGGCAAGTTGGACATTCCTGACGACCCCATCTGGTGGGGCTATGCGATGTTTAACTCCTTCGCTATCTACGAGACAAAGCTGCCCGATAGCGACGTTCCTCTCTACCTCATGGGTCATCCCTGCTTCGACCCTGACAACATTTACGGTGGCAGTGATGAAGACTGGCGATTTACCTTCTTTTCCAATGGTGCCGCTGAGTTTGCCTGGAACCACTGGAAGCCTAACATCATTCACTGCCACGATTGGCATACCGGGATGATTCCGGTGTGGATGCATGAAACCTCTGATATTGGCACTGTATTTACTATCCATAACCTTGCCTATCAGGGCCCCTGGCGTTGGAAGCTCGACAAAATGGCCTGGTGCCCGTGGTACATGCAGGGCCACAACGTGATGGCCGCAGCGATTCAGTTTGCCGATCGGGTGAATACAGTATCACCGACCTATGCCCAGCAGATTCAGACCCCTGAATATGGCGAAAAGCTAGAGGGTCTGCTTTCTTTTGTCAGCGGTAAGCTAAGCGGCATTGTCAATGGCATTGACCTCGATTCTTTTGACCCAGCGACGGATAAAAAAATTGAGCATACGTATTCTGCGAGTACGTTGGATAAGCGATCGCCCAACAAAGCCATTATTCAAAAAGAGATGGGCCTGGAAGTAGAGCCCGATAAGTTTTTGATTGGCATTGTAAGTCGCCTGGTAGAGCAAAAAGGTATCGATTTGCTGCTGCAAACGATGGATCGCTTTTTGGCCTACTCGGATGCGCAGTTTGTGGTGCTAGGTACAGGCGATCGCTACTACGAAAATCAGCTGTGGGAACTCGCCGCCCGCTACCCTGGCCGAGCTTCTGCCTACATCATGTATAGCGATGCGGTGGCTCGTAGAATCTATGCTGGTTGCGACGCCTTCCTCATGCCCTCTCGCTTCGAGCCCTGCGGCATCAGCCAAATGATTTCCATGCGATATGGCTGTGTGCCCATCGTACGGCGTACGGGTGGTCTTGTAGACACTGTCAGCCACAACGACCCCATTAACGAGGCTGGCACTGGCTACTGCTTCGATCGCTACGAAGCGTTGGATTTGTTTACTAGTATGGTTCGCGCTTCTGAGGCGTACCGATTTAAGCCTCAATGGGAAGCGCTGCAAAAGCGAGCAATGGAAACTAGCTTTAGCTGGGAGAAGTCGGCTGTGGAGTACATCAGGCTGTATAGCGATGTGATGGATTTACCGGCGGAAAGTCAGCTCCCTGTGAAGTACGGCGGCACAGTTGAGATCTAGCCCAGGAATCTAATAGCCCTAATAAGAGAAAGTCCCTAGTTCATTACGAACTAGGGACTTTCTCTTATTAGAACGGGCCCGACGAGATTCGAACTCGCAACTTCCGCCGTGACAGGGCGGTGCTCTAACCAATTGAACTACGGGCCCTTGCTGGTGAGGTGAAGCTGGTTGGCTCCCCTCTCAAGGCGATCTCTATTGTGCTGATTCGAGGGCGCTTTGTCAAACAAGTTTTTTAGCTTGACTTTTTATCAGTAGATACAGCCCTATCAGGACATTTTTTAATGCCAATGTTGTTCTAAGAATGAAGTCCTAGACAAGCACTATGAAGCATGACTGAAGAATCGTGGCAGCAGCTGACTGGAAAGGCGACGTTTATTCCCAGAAGGGCATAGCAAACTTTACTAGCCAGTCTTTGACGCGATACGTTGCCTGGCAGTCGTCTTCGTTGTAGCGGAGGATGGTGTTTAGGTGGGTGCGATCGCCCGTTGTCAGCCAGTCGTCGTACCAGCAAATCGACTGCGCCCCATTGGCATCTTCATCTCGCCATTCAAACCCCATCCACCGTGCCAAATGCTTCAATGCATAGCTCTCTACCGGCAGCGTCACCGCGTCAACAATTTGCTTGTGAATATCCACAAAGCGAAGCAACAACTCGTTGATGTCTACATTGTCCGTGCCATACACATTGGCTAGCCGAGCCACCGTCTGCGCTTCGTAAGGGCAAAAGTGATAGATCGGTGCGTCAGGATAGCGAGCGACTAATTCCAAGAATTCAAACCAAGCTTTCTCTTCTTCTTCTGGTGCTTCAGCTAGCAACGCGTGAAAAGTCTCTTCTTGCGTGTTTTTATCAACGACAAGAACACCGTGGAGATAAATTAAATCTTTGTCGGGAGCTGCTTCAATGTCGAAATAAAGCTCGATATTGCTCGACGGCACATCGCTAGGTAAGACGGGGAAATAACCACTATGCAACCGAGGAATGGCGGTGTCTCTAGCCGTCGCCTGCGCCTGATAAATGAGCTTCTGCGAGATGTGATGTTCTGTGCCTAGGGCGTCTGTAAGGTGAGTAACAGGCACGTCGGCGAGGGCTTCTACAGTCGTTAGCCCAAGTTCTACCAGTGTGGGATAGCGGGTGAGTGTAACCCCAGGTAATAGGGAAAGATGGTTTGTTTGCTTTGCTTCGGCATAGCAGTAGCTGAGCCAAGGGCAAAGACTACAGCGATTCCGAGAAATAAACACTTCAGGTGCCTGCGGTGATTTCATGACCACATGCCCATCATCGAGAGCTTCTTGAAGCTTCGGCACATAGCGTTCTAAGTTGACGCTATATTGTTTTTCTTTGAGGAAGAGCCACGCTGTTTCGGGCCATACGCCCTGAATTTCGGCGAGGAGATAGGCGTTAAATGCGCCGACGAGCTGATATTCGGGTTTGGGCTTTTTTCCCAGTTTTACGTTGTAGGGCACGTAGTACCAGTCGCCTAGCCAAGAGTTGCCCGGCTGCTTTACAAGTAGGTCTGGTTCGGTGCGATACAGCGTATTGTCTGGCCCTTGCACTATCAGCACACCGCGATGGATAGATTCTATGCCTTCGCACATCATGCGGTAGGTGGCGTCGGCTCCGGCTTGCCAGCTGTATTTTTCGTAGGCGGGTTGGCTGAGCGGAGCGAATGCTGCGAGGACGCTTTGCCGGTGGTCGGCGCTGTCTTGGCGGAGTTTGGTGAAGTAGTCGCTAGGGGGATCTTTTTGGGTGCGATCGCCATAAGTATCGAGATAGGTGCGGCGACGGCAGCGGCGATATTGAAACAGCATGTGGTCTGTAAACCACTGCGCTTTGGCCTCTGGCTGATCGAGGAGTGGCGTTCTGATGCTATTAGAAGAATCGTGCGCCACAGTTGACAAACCGACAGAGACCGGAAACTATGCTGCTAGCGTAGCGTATTTAGGGATTGCCCTATGTAATGTTGTTCCTTAGGGCAATAATCCCACCAGCACCCATTGCGCCGCAGACAAGCAGAATAATGCCCGTTAAAGGATCGCGGAGAAGGTAGAAGAGCCCAGCCAACATTACGATCGCCGTCAACCCTATCATGACAATTCTCGATGCCTTTCTGAGCTTGGCGCTCATCTTCATTAGGCGATCGCTATCTTTATTAATGGGTTCTTGTGGCATAGCTTCTTTCCTAGTTTGCTAAAGACATCTGCTCAAGACTGTAAAGCTAACTCTCTATCTTGCCAGCAGTCCACCGCTCAATCGTTTTAATGCCTTCTGCACCATATCTGCATACTTCAGCTCCCCAGCAAAAATTTTCGCCATTGCCCATGTCGCCGACGGCTGGCTCATTATCGTGCGATAGCTAAAGTGTGGAGCCAAATAAAACGCTTTTGCTAACCGCGCTGCTAGCTTCATTTCGCTACCAATCTCATCTTTCACAATCTGAGTGTAGTTTTCTAGTGCCTTAGCATCACCACTCAGCGCCCGATCAACTGCTTCCGCAGCTTTTACCCCTGTAAATATAGAAGGCCGAATGCCTTCAGCCGTTAGTGGATCAACCACACATGCGGCTTCTCCTGCCAACACCGCATTTTGCGTATTTAGTCGCTGATCACCATCCCAGATATATACCGGATGGCCAAACTTTGCTTCCTTGGTTGCGTCTACATCAAATCCTTTTGCATACTCCACCATCGGCTTCACTAGGTCATTTCCTTTCCGCTGATTCGTTTTGAACGCGCCGCTCCCAATGGAATATCCATCGCGTTTTGGAAAGTTCCATACATAGCCATTCTTCAGTAGCCCAAATTCAAAATGCACCACATGCCCATCATCCACAGGCCCCTTCGGCTCAATTTCAATCGCGCCTGCAATGCTCGACTTACGGGGCTCAAACCCCAGCCACTTCGCCATCGGCCCCCGACCGCCGTCCGCTGCAATCAGGTATTTGCCTTTCCACGTATCGTCTTTACTGGTGTGTACATGCCAGCAATTATCCTTCCATTCAATGCCTGTAGCTTTTGTTTTGTCTCGCAGTTCCGCGCCTACTTTTTGCGCCTGCTGTACTATGTAATGGTCGAATTCGTTGCGTCGCACCATCCATACAGGGGTTTTTAGCGAGACTGCGATCGCCTCCCCCCGATTCCACGTATACCGAGCATGCGTCACCCGCTGCGAAATTACCGGCTCAAAATCAAAATCAAACCACTCCGCAACTTGCGGTGAAACGCCACCGCCACAAGGCTTGTATCGAGGTAATGAAGCTTTTTCTAGTAGCAGTACACTATGACCACGCTTACTTAGATGATATGCAGCACTCGCGCCCGCAGGCCCAGCACCCACAACAATACAGTCGAATAGTGGCATAGATTTTGGAGGGAAATTCTGCTGTTGTTTGTCTGCTTTTAAGTCTATATGCTAAGCAAGCAGGTTGGAATTGGCCCTTAAGCTAAGTGTGTCAGATCAATGAGATATCCAGTTGTAATACATAAAGACCAAGACAGCGACTATGGAGTGACTGTCCCTGATCTACCCGGTTGCTTCTCAGCAGGATCGACGGTTGATGAAGCAATAGACAACGCCGTAGAAGCGATTGAATGTCATGTTGAAGGTTTACTAATTGACGAAGAAGATATTCCTGCTTCTGTTGCGATCGAAGTCCACAAAGAGCAGCCCGATTTTTCTGAGGGTATTTGAGCTTTTGTCGACATTGACTTATCAAAACTCTCAGGTAAGGTTCGTCGTATTAATGTGACGATTTCGGAGCGAATCCTGACTAGAATCGATAACTTTGCGATCGCTCATGGTGAGAGTCGCTCAGGTTTTATCACAGCTGCGGCTATGGAATATATAGCGGCAATGTCTGAATCTTGAAGAGAACTGTTTTTTATAAACTGCATAAAGAACAAAGCCCTCGCTAGTACTCATCTAGCGAGGGCTTTGTCTAGTTCACTCTTGAGAGTCGATTCTACAGCAGCGCGTTTGCCCGAGCGACAACGTTGTCGATGGTATAGCCAAACTTCTCCATCACCAGGCCACCCGGCGCGGAAGCACCAAAGGTGTCAACAGCAATCATGTCACCTTCGTCGCCGTAGTACTTGGCCCAGCCGAAGCTGCTCATTGCCTCTACTACCAAGCGCTTTTTCACAGCCTTAGGCAATACAGACTCTCTGTAAGCCGCATCCTGCTCTTCAAAGAGCTTCCGGCAAGGCATGGAAACCACACGCACGTTCTTTCCTTCGCCGCGTAGCTTTTCAGCCGCATCTTCGCAAAGCTGAACTTCACTACCCGTACCAATCAAAAGGACGTCGGGCGTGCCGTCCGAGTCAGACATGATGTAAGCACCTTTGGCTACGGCATCAATAGAAGAACCAGGGAGGTTGCGCAGGCCCTGACGAGAGAAACACATGAGCGTAGGTGCTTTGCGCTTGGTTACGGCAATCTTGTATGCGCCGGAAGTCTCGTTGCCGTCTGCGGGGCGGATGACATAGAGGTTAGGAATCGCACGCAGTGAAGCAACTGTTTCTACTGGTTGGTGGGTGGGGCCGTCTTCGCCCAGACCGATGGAGTCGTGAGTCATCACGTAGATGACGCCAGCTTCGGATAAGGCCGAAAGGCGAATTGCACCACGCATGTAGTCGGTAAAGACGAGGAACGTTGCACAGTAAGGAATAAGGCCACTATTATGCAGTGCGATGCCGTTACAGATTGCGCCCATGCCGTGCTCACGCACACCGAAGTGCATGTTGCGATTTTCGTAAGCGCCTTTTTGGAAGTCGCCGGAAATCTTTAGCTCGGTGAGGTTGGAGTGGGTGAGGTCAGCAGAACCGCCAATGAGTTCAGGAATCGCTGGAGCCAGAGCGTTGAGTGTCGCTTCAGAATTCTTCCGAGTCGCCAATGCTTTATCTTCTGGGGTATAAGTAGGCAGTGCAGCTTCCCAATCCTCGGGTAACTTGCCAGAGATCAAACGGTCGAGCTCAGCAGCTTCTGTGGCGTACTTAGTACGGTAAGTGGCCATAGTTTTTTGCCATTCCGCTTCTGCACTAGCACCGTTATCGATGGCCTGACGGTAACGAGCAAGGGCATCTTCAGGAATTTCAAACGGCTCGTATTTCCAGTCGAGCTCTGCGCGAGTGAGCGCCGTTTCGTCATCCCCAAGCATGGCACCGTGAATGCCGCCCGTGCCTTGGCGGTTGGGTGAGCCGTAGCCAATAGTGGTGGTCACCTTAATCATGGTGGGCTTGTCAGTGACTTTCTTCGCTTCTGCGATCGCTTTCTCAATCGCATCCAAGTCAGTGTTGCCGTCTTCTACATGCAGCACATGCCAGCCATACGCCTCAAAGCGCTTGCTCACATCTTCTGTAAAGGAAACATCAGTGGAGCCATCAATCGAAATGTGATTGTCGTCGTACAGAGCAATCAGCTTGCCCAGACCCCAGTGACCCGCCAAAGAGCACGCCTCACCGGAAATGCCCTCCATGTTACAGCCGTCGCCCAAGATGGTGTAAGTGTAGTGGTCTACTACAGTGCAGTCGGGCTTGTTGTACTTCGCCGCGAGGTGCGCTTCAGCCGCCGCAAGGCCTACCGCGTTACAAATGCCTTGGCCCAAAGGTCCCGTGGTCACTTCAATACCCGGTGTTTCAAAGTTCTCAGGGTGTCCAGGTGTGGTGGAGCCCCACTGCCGGAACTGCTTGATATCGTCCATGCTGACGCTGTCGTAGCCAGTCAGGTGCAAAATCGCGTACTGCAACATACAACCGTGGCCCGCAGAGAGCACAAATCTGTCGCGGTTGAACCACTGAGGATTTTTTGGGTTGTGGCGCAGGAACTTATCCCACAGCACAAAAGACATGGGTGCACAGCCCATCGGTAGTCCGGGGTGTCCCGATTTTGATTTGTTAATGGCATCAACAGCCAAGAATCGGATGGAATTTATGCACAGTGCTTCAAGCGATTGAGTTGCGACAGCCATGGCCTTTTATAGTTTGGGGTGAACGACAAAAAAAGATGGACGATGGGCCCACTTGTTGAAAGGGTTGAAAAGAGGCGACGACTCTATCTCTCATCTATCCTTCAACAGTGATCTCTCATTGATCTGATTCTTGCTTTAGGGTGTTCCTAAACAAGCGCTTAGATGATGCTTGCTAAACAAAAGTTTAAGAAGTTTTGTTAGGTTATTATACCTATGAATCTGTAACATCTGCGACGGTATGCAATACCTATCTTTGATACGTCGTCATCGATTGATGACAGTTTTCGTAAATTTGCAGGCCATTTTTATCAGATGGCTGTCAGCAGGCTATTCGTACTTTTTGAAGGCGAGGGTAACGTTGTGGCCTCCAAAGCCAAATGAATTGGAGAGCGCTACGTTAACCACTTGCTCGCGGCTTTGGTTGGCAACGTAGTCAAGATCACAAACAGGGTCAGGATTTTCTAGGTTGATAGTTGGCGGTACGCGGTCGTTGGCTACGGCCATTACTGCTGCAACACCTTCAATGCCCCCGGATCCGCCTAATAAGTGGCCAGTCATGCTCTTAGTAGAGCTCACCGTGATTTTATAGGCATGCTCACCTAGCACCGCTTTAATCGCGGCAGTTTCATTCGGGTCGTTCACTGGCGTACTCGTGCCGTGCGCGTTGACGTAGCTCACTTCTTCAGGGGCCAATCCACCGTCTTTGAGGGCGAGGCGAATGGCTCGGATGGCGCCTTCACCGCCGGGGGCCAGGCTCGTCATGTGGTAGGCGTCACAGCTCATGCCATAGCCCACCATTTCTGCGTAAATTCGTGCGCCTCGGCTCAGAGCGTGCTCTAGCTCTTCTAAAATTAGGATGCCAGTGCCTTCTCCCAAGACGAATCCGTCTCTATCTACATCGAAGGGGCGGCTGGCATGGGTAGGGTCGTCATTTCGTCTGGACATGGCCCGCGCCGATGAGAATCCGGCAAAGGTCAGGGGCGTGACCGCTGACTCGGTGCCGCCGCAAATCATGGCTTGGGCGTAGCCGCCTTGGACGAGGCGAAAGGCGTCTCCAATCGCGTTTGAGCCAGCGGCGCAGGCGGTAACAGGGCAGGAGTTTGGCCCCTTTGCACCGGTCTGGATCGCGGTAAGGCCAGCGGCCATGTTGGCAATCATCATGGGTACCATGAAGGGGCTACAGCGGCTGGGGCCCCGGTTGAGGTACACCTCTTGCTGATCTTCCATCACTTGGATTCCGCCCACGCCCGTGCCGATCATCACGCCAATCTGCTCGGCGTTGAGGCCAGTGATTTCTAGCTTGGCGTCGGCTAAGGCTTGTTTACTGCCTGCGATCGCAAAATGAGCAAACCGAGCTGCCCTTTTCGCATCCTTTCTATCCATATAATCGAGCGGATCGAAGCCCTTAACCTCGCCAGCAATTTGGCTAGCGTGCTTCGAGGCATCGAAGGCGGTGACCATGCCAATGCCATTCTTGGCGCTCATGAGCCCCTGCCAGTATTCATCCAGGGTATTGCCAATGGGTGTAATGGCACCCAAGCCGGTAATCACCACCCGCTTTTTCAGCATTTGATTATCTTTTAATTGTTGGTTTGACTGGGTTTCTGACTGAGCCATAGATTTAATGAGGCAACGGAGGAGCTTCCCGCACGAAAAAGGTCGCAACAGTGGGAAATGAGATCAAAATTGCTAAGAGCTGACGGTAGATCGCGTTATGTAGCAGCGATACTGTCAGAGGGAGCGGAGTCACAGGGGAGCGAGGGAGGCTATTTATGCGCATTCTCCCCTGCGCCTCCGCTCCCCTGCGCCCTCTCTCCTTTAGCGATCTCGAGAACAACAAACCTACAGCTACGCTGCTTTGGACTTGATGAAGTCAACAGCGGACTGCACGGTGCTGATGCTTTCTGCTGCTTCGTCAGGGATTTCAATATCAAATTCTTCTTCTAGAGCCATCACTAGCTCAACGGTATCGAGAGAATCCGCACCCAAGTCGTTCGCGAAGTTAGCATCTGGCTTTACTTCTGCTTCATCTACCCCGAGCTGTTCAGAAACGATTTTCTGAACCTTTCCTAAAATGTCGTCACTCATTACTGTACCTACCTTCAAACAGCGACAAAAAGCGCAAAAACTTGCTCAAACCAAAGCGCCTATCTCTGACAGCGTAGGTACAAACGCCTAACGCATTTGACCCAATTCTGCTGCATTGAGCAACTTTTGTAATTTAAGCTTCATTATCTTATAGGAAAGCGTGACCCCTCCGAGTCTTCTGCTGGGTGCTTCTGACTTATCTGACTTGTGTAGAGACAATATTACGTTCCATAAATTTTTACCCCCTGCGTTAATGAATGCCTTGCGGGCGCAGGATACACTTCACTTGGGTTGGAGAACCCTTGCTCGCAGTCATTAGCTATTTTGTCGATGGCGATTCGGTGTCGATGCGTCCGATTATCTTCGGGCCTCTACGTGCTGTCGTCGCTCAGTAGCTTGGGCAGCCTTCAAATTAGCCGTCGACGTACCAAGGGCAAATGTGCCACTGGCCATTGACGCTCTGGCATATTGACGCTCATTGCAATAATAATTTTGGAGTCTACACTTCATGTCTCATTCAGTTAAAATCTACGATACGTGCATTGGCTGCACTCAGTGCGTCCGCGCCTGCCCTACAGACGTTTTGGAAATGGTTCCCTGGGATGGTTGCAGAGCGGGTCAAATCGCTGCTTCTCCTCGCACAGAAGACTGTGTTGGCTGTAAGCGTTGCGAAACTGCCTGCCCTACAGACTTCTTGAGCATTCGCGTTTACCTAGGTGCTGAAACGACTCGCAGCATGGGTCTGGCCTACTAGAACCTTCTTTTTTTGAAGGAGTTATCCACTCAAAAGCCAGTCAAAAGAATAAGAAATCCCCTGCCGAGCATTACTCGGCAGGGGATTTTTGTGTAGAGCTAGGTGCCTAGCGACTGGTTCTTGGGCTGTCTGTTTTAGATTTCCTGTTTTTGGACTATCGAGCCGCAACTTTTTTGACGGCGATAACGCTGCCGAGCAAGCCTAGGCTTGTGCCTAAGCCTATTAGCGAAATAGGAAGCAAAATCCACTGCTGCGGTGTGAGCTTGAGGCCGTTGATCAAGAATTCAATAAAGGCTGGCTGGTCGCTGGTAGAAAGTGACTTGAGCCCCTTTTGAATGCCGAATAGTAAGGTCCACGAGCCGCCTGCCCCAGCGATGCCGAAGGTCATGCCTTGCAGTAGAAAGGGGAGATAAATCCAGCTGCGGGTGGCCCCAACAAGCTGCATAACTTCAATTTCTTGACGGCGGGCGATCGCAATTAACCGAATCGTAGTGGTTACTACCGCGATCGCAGTCATACTCAGCAGGCTTACCACACACAGGCTCACCCATTTCAGCCCTGCGTTCAGCTCCCTGAGCTGATTGATCACTTCATTCACATACAGCACATCGTCCACACCTGCCATGCTTTTGAGCGTTCTTGCCAGCTGTGGTACTTGTTCTGCGTCTCTGGCTTTGACCTTAAGCTCATCAACAAGTGGGTTGCCCTTGAGCTGTTCTGCCGCATTGGAGATATTGGAGAGCCCAAGATCGGCTGTGAGCTGATTCCAAGCCTGCTCTTTGCTGACAGATGTGACGCTGACTACGCCGGGAAGCCGATTTACTTGCGTGACTAAGCTGCCGGCGTCTACGCCGCTTTCTAGATAGGTGGAAATCACTAGCTGAGAGCCAAACTGATTCAGCAGGCCTTCTACCTGCCAACTCACCTGAAGGCTAGTACCAAACAAAAAGAGCAGCACCGTCATTGTGCTGATTGCGGCCCAGTTCATCCAGCCGCCACGCCGCAAACCACGCAGGCTCTCAAGCAGTAAGTAATCCGTTTTGAGTATGGATTTGAGCAAGATAGTTAGCGCCGGTGCATTAGCACCGCCGATAGTGATGGGGGCATTTGGGCATTAGGATTCCCGAATCAAAAAGAATTGATACAGTCCTTATCGGGTCAATCCCCCTGTGTAGTCAATCCTGCTGTAGCCAATCCCCCTATGTAGTCAATATATGTAGCCAATAATCGTGACGAAACGAATAGCATTATGTGATTGGCTTAACTGATGTCCCTCTCGAAGCCGCCCTTGAAGCCGCCCTCGAAGTCCTGGTGAGTTGTTACAATAGGCAAACTGAACGCATATTCCAGAAAGCCTTCTTCTCCTATTTAGCAAGAATTCTACTTAGCAAAAAAACATGGCCGCTGTTATTGAAGTTGAAAAGAAAAAACTAAAGAAGCCACCGCTTTCTATTCACTACTTGGGTGATCGCGTCCTGCGTCAGCCCGCTAAGCGTGTGGCCAAAGTGGATAACTCACTGCGCGACCTGGTCCGCAAAATGCTGCAAACCATGTACAGCGAAGACGGTATTGGCCTAGCGGCTCCTCAAGTCGGTGTCAACAAGCAGCTGCTAGTCGTTGATGCAGACCCAGAAAATGCGGCAGCGCCACCGCTTGTGCTAGTGAACCCCAAAATCATTAGCTACGGTGACACACTCGCAACTGGGCAAGAAGGCTGTCTTAGCATTCCAGGTGTTTACCTCGACGTGGTTCGCCCTGAAGCCGTGGAAGTAAGCTTTAAAGATGAGTCTGGCCGCCCTCAAAAAATGAAAGTCAACGACCTCGTCGCCCGTGTGATTCAGCACGAGATGGATCATCTGAACGGCGTGATGTTTGTGGACCGGGTGGAAAATGCGATCGCGCTTACCCAAGAGCTCGACAAGAACGGCTTCGCTGTCAAAGACGTAAAGAAAGTGAGATAGAAGTAGTCAGAAGCCCCCTCTCCCTTTCTCCCCTTCCTCCCTCTCTCTTTCAAGACCCCATTCAAATTCACTTACTCCTGGAGAAAAATCTGTGACTCCCAAAAGCGGTGCGTTACTCGGTGTAGCTTGTTTGACTGCGATCGCAGCAGTCGGCTCCATGTTTGAACTGTCCTCTGGCGACCCAGACTGGGGCACCGCGCCCACCGCCGTGGTTTTGGCGCTCAGCATTCCCTTCTGTGTGCTTTCATTTATGGCCGCTGTCAAAGATGCCAGAGCCAATATGGAGTAGTAGAAATTTTGACTTTCCTGAACAAAAGCCCCTTATCAAAGTTTCTTGATAAGGGGCTTTTGTCTTTATTGAGATAGAAATATTGAGACAAGAACTCGGTGAGATAGGCTTCTAGCCTGTTTAACCCTGCCTATTCGCTGATTGGCAGCTTACTCATACAACCAAGGCTGCATCGCAGATTCCCAGGTGCAGACTCCATCTCCAAACCACAATTTAATTTCGCTCTCGGCAGTTTCAGGCGCATCCGAGCCGTGAATAATATTGCGGCCAATGGTAATACCGTAGTCACCACGAATAGTGCCAGGCTCCGATTCCAAAGGATTCGTTGCGCCGATGAGCTTGCGCGCAGAGGCAATCACGCCTTCTCCTTCCCACACCATGGCAACTACAGGCGCAGAAATAATGTAGTCGACCAGGCCTTTAAAGAAAGGACGCTCTTTGTGTACGGCGTAGTGAGCTTCGGCTAATTCGCGCGATACTTCCATTTGCTTGAGGCCTACAAGCTTAAATCCCTTGGTCTCGAACCGGCTAATGATATCGCCGACCAAGCCCCGCTGAACACCATCGGGCTTGATCATAATAAAACTCTTTTCCACGAACTCGTAACTCCTAACAACGTGTTGAAACCTTTCCTATGCTCAGTAACTGAGGCCAGTTTGTAAAGTCTTTTTTGGCCCTTGTTCTGCTTTTCTATCGCTTTTCGACTAAAGCGGCTACTCATTTGCCGCAATAACATCGATAGTCTGTACATTCTCAGCGCGATGGGCTTGGCCTCGCACCGTGGGCGTTACGCCATCTGCTGTCGTATTTCGCTGACGAAGGGCGTTTGCCCAGACAGCTTGGCTTTTCGCTTGTGCTTTATAGGCCTGGGCTTGCGCCGTGTAGGCCTGTGCTAGCTCGGTGGGTGTTGCTGGCCGCTGAGCCGGGTAGCTATAAATAACAGCTGGATTAAAGATATAGACAACGTCGCCTTGAATTGTCCTTTCAAAGAAGCCGCCGAAGGCCTGCGCTTGGGTGTGCAAATATCGTTGTGCTTCTCGGCCATTGATTCGAGTGCACATTGCGAACTCCAGTGAGCTGATGCGTCCTTGGCGATAGTCCAGCAGTTCGTAGAATTTTCTGGCGAGGCGGTCTTCGCGGCGTTGCTGTTGAACCAGTTCTTCTTGCTGACGCTGTAAAAGCCAGTAGCCACTAAAGAAAAGTCCTCCTAAAGCGGCCAACAGGAGAAGCGGCCACAGCAGACGCAATAGCCATACGGCTCCGAGCGCCATCATGCCTAGGCCCAGTATTAAGCGAGAGTGACTCTCTAGTTCAGAACGAGATGGCATTGCGAATCTCATGGTTGCTGACACTACTACTGCCCGACACTGCTGTTAACTGACTCGATAGCGATGGTTTCTCGTCAGTTCGCTCTGTGTCTGAACGCACGGTGTCTGAACGCACGTTTTGTGATTGTGCCCCTGTACTTTAGTCGCAACGGTGACGATTGGCTACTTAATTTTTTATGGTTTTTCTACAGCCCTTTTGTGGCTCTTCTAGAGCGGCTCTACGGGCGCATCTGTAAATATTTTGTAGGCTGCGATCGCAATTCTTTCCAAGTCATCATCGAGTAGTGGCGGCCAAGCAACCCCTGCTGCGCGCCCCGACTCAAATAGGTTCCGGCTTTCGTAGGCCACCAAAAACAGCGCATGAGCGAGTTCCCGGTTGAGCTCAAGATCCTGCTGCAATCCATCTTGAAGCACTCTGAGCGCGAGTAAGAGTGAGGTGACCTGCCCTGGCACCGGCGGATAGCCCTGTTTTAGCCGTCCCAAAAAAGTATTATTTGTTTCATTTTGAGGGAGGGTTTGAGCGATCAGCTCCTGACGTGCGCTCTGAAAGTCCATCGATGCCGAGCGCCCATAGAGCGCCTACAGAAAATTTCTATGTTTTAGCGGTAATGCTTGTGTGCGAAGCGGGCACTATTGAGCTATCTAATCAAAGCTTGTTGAAGCAATTTAGGCAAGTTTTACAGAGAATTCATTCGTTGTGAGCGTGTCTGCCCATAAATAAAGCCAAACTGTAAATCAAGTTAGGCTGTTGTGAGCTTCGCCTGATCTCGCCTTGTGTTTGCTACCGCGACCGTGATATTCCATCACTGCTACTCCACTGTTACTCTATGGACCGCCTTCCTTTACCTGCTCAGCAAATTCCTTTTGTAGACCTTGCTTGGCAGCACCGTCCGCTTCAGCCGGATATTTTGGCAGTCGTTGAAGCGACTCTCAATAAGGGCGACTATGTGCTGGGCCGAGCCGTCGCTGAGTTTGAAGCGGCTTTTGCCAAGGCGTGTCAGGTCCAGTATGGCGTGGGGGTCGGCTGTGGGACGGATGCGATCGCACTTGGCCTTAGCGCTTGCGGCATTTGCGCGGGCGACGAAGTAATTCTGCCAGCCAATACATTTATCGCCACATTGATTGGCGTGGTGAGAATTGGGGCGACGCCTGTATTTGTCGATTGCGACCCAGAGACAGCGTTGCTGGATTTGGTCGCTGCCGAGCGAGCGATTACGCCTAAGACGAGGGCGATTGTCCCTGTTCATTTGTATGGACAAATGGTGTCACCTAAGGGCCTGTTAGGTTTAGCCGCTCGTCACAATGTCATTATTTTTGAAGATGCTGCTCAGGCGCATTTAGCGCAGCGCGAGGGCTACCGGGCTGGGTCAGTTGGTTTGGGCGCGGCCTTTAGCTTTTACCCCAGTAAAAACCTCGGCGCTTTGGGCGATGGCGGCATGCTGGTGACCCGCGAAGAGATGGTGGCTCAAACGGTGCGATCGCTTCGTAACTACGGCGCGACCCGTAAGTACTTTCACACCGATCCGGGCGGTACCAATAGCCGACTGGATACGTTGCAAGCTGGCGTGCTCAATCTCAAGCTGCCGCACCTGGCTGACTGGAACCGCGATCGCAACTCGCTGGCTGCCTACTACGACCAAGCGCTCCAGCCTTTGGCAGAAAAAGGCCTAATCCCGATAAAAAACATCAGCGGTGAAGGCCATGTCTATCATCTATATGTGGTCCGCGTCACCACCGAGTGTCCTGTCGATAGAACCCTGCTACAGCTAGAGCTCAGCGCCCAAAATATTCAGTCGGGCATTCATTACCCCACCCCTTGTCACCTTCAGCCCGCTTTTCAATCCTTGGGACACAGGGTCGGAGACTTTCCCCAGGCGGAAACCCTCAGTCAGGAAATTCTTTCTTTGCCGATGTATCCCGGCCTGACCACTGCGCAAATCGACCGAGTCGTTGCGACTATCACTGCTGTTTTAAAGGGCGAAGGCATAGAGCATATTGATCCGCAGGCTGCAGTTGTCGACGGATGAAGGATGATAAACGCAGATAAAACATTAATTACGCTGTCAAGCGATCGCTTTTTGGCCACCGACTTACATTACAAATACTGCATCACAAATCCTGAATAAATGCTGATCTCAGACGCTAAAACAAACGCCAAACCACCACTGCCACTGGAAGGGATTATCCTTGGGTTGCTCGGCGTGCTGTATGCGCCCTTGCTTTGGTACTGGGTAGATGGCTGGCTCAACAAAAGCATCAGTATCCAGCATGAGTACTTTAGCCACGGACTTTTGGGCATCCCATTTGCCGTCTATCTTATGTGGGAGGATCGGGCAAAATGGCATCAGCTGGCGCACCGCACTCACTGGCTAGCTTTTCCTTGCTTGCTTACTGCTGTTATTTTTTACAGTAGTGGCCTGCTCGATGTGATGAATCTATCGCTGCCGCTGCTGCTGGCTGGTTTGCTGCTGGTTCTTAAAGGTGGCAAAGGGTTCCGCCTGTACGCGTTTCCACTGGTGTTGGTGCTGTTTTCTACCCCGACTCAGCTGCCCTACTTAATTGAGCCATATGTATTGCCCTTGCAGAGCTTCATCGCTGCGGTTGCCGGATTTATCTTGCAGCAGCTAGATGTCAACGTCTATGTCGACGGCATTTATCTATTTGTAAACGATCAGCTGGTAGAAGTCGCCCCTCACTGCGCCGGGCTCAAGATGCTGTTCACTAGCCTCTACATGGGTCTTATCCTTACCTATTGGACAGGGCTAAATCGGTCCCGCTTGCGCACTAGCCTATTTTTCGTCGGTATTATCGGCGTTAGTGTCATTGGCAACATCATTCGCAACGCTACATTGACCTTCTTCCACGGGGCGCAAATGACCAAAGCCTTCGAATGGTTGCACGATAGCTGGGGCGGGGACTTGTACTCGGCGGCCATGCTCGGTCTGCTCATTGTGCTAATTCGTTTACTAGAGCGCTACGCCCCAGCTACTTTGTCGGTAGGCGGATCCGGTTCAGGCATCGCTCAAATGGCCCATTCATCTCCTGCTCCTTCTAGAGGTGCCCCGACAGGGCCTTCCTTACCATCATCAGACCCTTCTGCCGAACCGCCAGCGCCACCGTCTCAACTACCGTCGAAACCGCGCAAACCGGATTATTTTTAATTTGTCGCTGGTTTGTCGCTAATCTCTGGTTCTCTTTTTTACGTCTTTTCTTCTTTACCTCATCGTCTTGCGAAAAGCAGACGTTTCAACCTGTGTCATCCCCCGTGCTTCCTAGAAACGTAACCAAAAAGTCGACGGTAACGCTAATTGTTATCGCTGCTTTGGTGCTGTTTGTAGCCGTGAGTGCACTGCCCCGCTATGCCTCTAGCTGGCCGTGGTCTAGCCCACTCAAAGTGGCCAATCAGTCGGCATTGCAGGCGATCCGCGACGAGGGAATTTCCCTGCCGGGCTGGCTACCTGATGAGCAGGCAAAGACCAAAATCGGCGGTGACACCTGGTCTATTCAACAGCTGTCAGCGGCTGATGAGGGTGCATTTGCCGCAGCGACACCGTCTACGATTTTCCTGCTGCTGCGTCCGCAGGTGTGGGAGGCCGACCAGCCAGAAGTAGAATGGCTCGATCTGCGGGGTGCCCAGCAGTGGGATACGGACTCGCGTCAGGCGCTGTCATTTGAAGTCCCCGTATCTAAAGTCTCTGTAAATTCACTGACAAACGCGTCAAGTGAGTCAGAAACTATCCGGATCAACACTGACTTCTTTCGTGCATGGAGTAAAGAGCAAACGTACGCTGTTTTGCAGTGGTACGCTTGCCCTACAGGTGGTAGCCCTTCTCCTGCTTGGTGGTTCTGGGCCGACCAAAAGACCCAGTGGCAGCACCGCCAAAGAATGCCTTGGGTGGCGGTTAGCCTCTGGTTGCCCATTGAGCCGTTGAGCAATATTGACCCTTACGAGGCGATCGCAACTGACCTAGGCAAAGCCGTTCATCAGGAACTCTTGCAAACTGTATTTTCAGGCGTCTTTTCAGAGAACGCAGCTGGGGACGAGGCCCAATA